>Ga0208492_1000889_pt1 | contig 22152 bp, 18 predicted proteins | sample Subbioar_CSW14AB_FD_184820 | JGI IMG/M metagenome (GOLD analysis project Ga0208492, IMG submission 184820) | Serpentinite rock and fluid subsurface biosphere microbial communities from McLaughlin Reserve, California, USA - CR12Mar_CSW14AB (SPAdes) | ecosystem: Environmental > Terrestrial > Deep... | reverse complement strand
GCGCGACCCGCGTCGAGCGCGACCTGCGCGGCGCGGTCGACGGCGGATGCCTCATCTCGATCCCTCTCGGCGGCCTGGCGCACGACGATCGCGTCGCGCAGCGCGCCATCAGCCTTCGTGAGCTCTGCGAGTCGCCGCTCGAGCGCGGCGACAGCCTCGGCGGCGCCCGACCGATCGACGCTGTGCCACGAGGCCTCCCGCAGCGTCGCGAGCGCCCCGCGCCGGCGCTCCTCGAACGCCCGGCGCTCCTCGGCGCGATCGACATCCCGCTGTGCGGCGGTCACCTCGGCGTCTGCCGTCGCACGCAAGGCGACCAGCGCCTCCAGCTTCGCGGCGCGATCGCCCAGCACCCACGCGGCCCGATCACGGATCCTCACCCGGTCGTCCTTCTCGTAGCGGGTGCGGGACGACTTGATCTGGCCGTTGATCGTGACGGCCCGGACATGCTCGTCCATCCCGTCCGGGGTCTCGACGCACGCGTAGTCGAACTGCTCCGACAACCGCGCCGAGAGCCAGGTGCCGAACGGGCCCTGGGCCACGCGCACACGGTTGACGAGCGAGGTGCTGCTCGCGGCGGGCCGCGGCGGGCCCGCCGATCCGCCGGCTTCCTCGAACACCAGGCGCACCGCGATCTCGTTCGCGTCGACCCAGCGCCGCACGGCCGGGAGATGCTCCGGCCGCACCAGCATCGTGAGAGCAAGCGGACGGAGCACCCGCTCGATCGCGCCCGCCCAGGCGTCGAACTCAGGCCTGACCTCGAGCAGCTCGGCCGCGAACGGCAGAGCCGACGCCGGTACGCCCACGCCGGCCGCGATCTGACGCCGGGCCTCGAGCAGCCCCCGCGGCACGGTCGTGCCGCTCGTGCGCAGCGCGTCGATCTCCCCGTCGATCCGGCGCAGCTCGCGCTTCGCCACGGTGAGTCGTTCATGCTGCGGATGCGTGGCGCCTGTCGCGCTCGTCGCCTCGCCGAGCTCGCGATCGATGGCTGCGCGGAGCTCCGTGAACTCCTCGGCGGTCTCGGGCGCATGCTCGATGCCCACCGTCGCGAGCTGACGCGCGAGGGTCTCCCACCGTTCGCCCACGTCACGAGCGGCACGCCGGGCGTCGTCGAGCCGCTGCTGCAGATGCTCGGCCTCAGCTCCCCCGCGTTCCATCGCCGCGTCGCGCGCGGCGAGGTAGGTGTCCTCGGCCCGCGCGGCGACAGCCCGCGCGCGTTCCGCGTCGATCTCGAGCTGCGCGATCCGCTCATCGAGGTCGCCGAGCTCCTCACGCACCAGTCGAAGCGCCTCGCCCTTCTGGTACGGCACGTTCGCGTCGATCAGGACCTGGGATCGACCGACATCGAGCTGCGCGGCGTCGAGCGCCGTGGAGGCATCTCGCAGCTGCAGAAGATGATCGCGCTGACGACGCAGGTCGACGACGCGATCATGGGCGTCCCGCAGCTCGCCGAACTGCTCGCGCGCGGTCTCCGCGATGTCGAACGTCGCGGGTCGGTCGAGCATGAAGTCGCGGAACAGCTGGTCCAGGCTGTCGAGGTTCTTGGCCGACTGAGTCTTGTGCAGGAGCTGCAGCGCGTTCTCCTGCGCGATTCCGAAGATGGACTGCAGCCGGGCGTAGAAGCGACCGTGGCTGCGGTTCGTGGTGATGAGGGCGTCGGGCCAGCGCGCCTGCGCCTTCCTCGCCTCGATGCCGCCGCGCGCGAAGTCCTCGAGGTCACGCAGGTCGACGGGTCCACGTTCGATCAGGCAGAGGTCCTGCAGGTCCGCGAGCGCAGAACCGCTCTTCTTGAGGAAGAACAGGCGTGCAAGGCTCGCGGTACCGCCACCGCCGTCCTCGTACCGGAGGAGGATCCCGCTCCAGGTGGAACCGGGACGCAGGTAGGTGCTCACGACGCGCCCGTCGGTCTCGTCCTCGGCGCGGGAGAACGCGCCGCGCACGTAGCTGACGAGCCCGCGCTGCTCGGTGCGCGCCCCGGCGCCCTGCGCGGCCTGGTTGAACCGCAGCCACTTGTCGGGGGTCAGCACGGCGGCGATGGCGTCGAGCAGGGAGGACTTGCCCGATCCGGAGGGTCCCGTGAGAAGGTGCCCCTGACGGGCGATCGGCACACGATGGATCACGCCGTCGAACGTGCCCCAGTTCGCGAGCTGCACCTCGGCGAGCCGCCACTGGCCGACGGCGAGCGCGCCGTCGGCCGCGGTGCGCAGCGCATCCGTGTCGGTCATGCCTTCTCCTCCACGTCATCGCGTCCACCCGCACCGGCGCCGGACGCGATGTCCCCATACACGACGGCCAGCGCGCGCACCCTCTCCTCGTCGATGAGGTACCGCACGACCGGCGAGATCTCGACTCGGTCGTCGCCGACGTCGTGGATGACCCGGAACCTGCTCTTCATCCGGGTCCACGCCGCGTTGAGGTTGCGTTCGAAGGTGCCCTCATCTGCGCCGGCACGATAGACCGCGAGTCGGTCGTACACCTCGTCGCGTCCCGCGATCACGCGCCGGTCGCCCATCGCCGAAAGCTGGATCTGCCGCAGGACGAGCAGCATGGCCGTATCGATGAAGGTCAGCGCCTCCGACCGCAGCGCGCTGGGCACGTCGATCTCGTCTGTCCGCACCTTTCGCACGAACGCGAACTCATCGACGGGATCGATGACGAGTTCGAGGAAGAGCTCGTGCAGCCGCGAGCGGATCGCTCGCTCGTCGGCGACCAGGGCCGCCCACAGCTGAGGCTGCTGTCGACCTGACAGATACGGGCCTTTGAGCACCTCCAGCAGCGCCCGCCGGGACCGCTCGTGCAGCCGGCCGAGATCGCCGTGCCAGAGCCCATCCGACTCGAGGTGCTCTGCGGGATCCTCGTGTGCGTCCGTATCGGTCATGCCGGGATCTCCTTCGTGAAGACGTGTCGCTCGACATCGGCGGAGCGCGCGGCGCCGTCGGCTCCGGTCCAGCTGAGCCGCTCGGCGACACCGCCGTCGATCGCTCCGTGGCGCGTGGCGAGCGACAGCAGGCCGATGACGCTCGCGAGGCCCTGGCTCGCCGGGTGCGCTTCGAGCACCTCCCCGACCGACGCCGGCTCTCCCCGCGCGACGACGCGGTTCACCGCCTCCGTGAGCTCGACGAAATCGATCTCGGTCTCCCGGGCGATCGCTGCGAGGCTGTCGAAGTCGACCAGACCCGGTTCGCCGTCCTCGAGCGGCGCGCTCGGCTCGAACTCGGCGGGGTCGTGCGGCGTCAACTCACCCGCGCTCCGCAACGAGCTCGCCGTGAGCTCCAGCTCGATCCCCGCCGCAGTGTACGGCTTCACCCGTCGGCTCGCCGGGACGGCGGCGGCGAGCGCTTCCTGGATCGCGTCGCGCAGCGCGCGGTCGCGCTGGAACTCGTGGGACTGGACGTAGCGCCTCAGCCCCCGCGCGAACTCGGTCAGCACCACCTGCACCTCCCTGCTGCCGGACTTGAGCTGCCTCACGAGGGCGCGCAGTATCCGTCGCGCCTCGGGCGCGAGCGCGAGTGCGAAGTCCCGTGACAGCACCGCCGACAGGTCCGACTCGAGCTCGTCCGAGCGCTCGGCGTCGCGCACGAGAGCCGCGAACGCGGTGAACGTGCGCCCCTCGTCGGAGGACTCGATGAGGTCGACGCCGCGGAATACGTCGTCCAGCACGCTCCCGGGGGTCTTGCTCGAGTCGAGGATCCGTGCGCGCAGGTCGTGGTTGAGCGCTTCGAACTGCGCTCGCACACGTGCGAAGTCCGTGGGGAGATCCTGCGCCATCACGAGCACCTCGGTGGCGCGTTCCCGGGCACGGCGCTCATCCACCGGCTCGATGTCCCCCGATTCGAGGCGCGCGATCTCGGCGTCCAGGCGGGTTCTCTCAGCCCGGAGCCCGTCGATTCGGCGCGTGACGTCGGGGTCGGTGTCGATCGCCAGCTGCCGCACCGCGGCCGCCAGGCTCACGAGCCGGGACTCGGTGAGGGCCGTCCGAGGCGCCTCGAGCTGCTCGAGCACCCGAAGCGCGTCGATGGCGTCGGGCGACAGTTCGTAGGTCTCGCCCCTGGCGTCGCTCGCCGCACGTCGCACGAGCAGACCCGCGGCACGCCAGTCGTCGCAGTACGCCTTGCCCGTGCGCTCCGGGAGCTCGAGATGAGGGCGCAGCTCCTCCAGATCGATGTCGAGCCGCTCGTGCAGTTCGGCTGTCGGGATCCTCGCACCCGGCGCCCCGAGGTGCGTGGGCAGCAGGGCACCCGCCAAGGGCAGGTTGGACGATCGCAGCAGACGCAGCGCGGCGTTACCGCCTGCGGGCTCGATGAGCCGCCGGATCGCCAGCGCACGCGCGAGAACGGACATGCTCCTATCCTGCCGGTGGTGCCGGACATCGCCGTCTCGCTGTCAGAGGGCGAGGGAGTCTGCGAGTGCCGCATCCGGCGCGGCCCGCTGCCCGGCATCGAGCGATCCGCGCCGCCGGACCAGGCGGCGGATGTGGACGGCTCGCAGATGCTCCGGTCGGGTCCTCGAATCCATCGACAGTCCGGCGGGTGCCGGGCGCGCTTCAGCCGGCGCCGGCGTCGCGCTCCGCGATCGCGGCCTCGAGCCGCTCGATCTTGCCGTCGAGCTCGCCCGTGTACCCCGGGCGGATGTCGGCCTTCAGCACCAGCGAGACGCGCGATCCGAAGGGCATCACGGCCTCGGTCGCGCGCTTGACGACGTCCATGACCTCATCCCAGGTCTCGCCCTCGATCTCGGTGAACATCGACGTCGTGCGGTGCGCGAGGCCGGATTCGCGGACGACCTTGACGGCGGCGGCGACCGCGTCGTGCACGGAGCCGTCGGGGTTTGCGGCGTTCGAACCGGAGGGGGCGACGGAGAAGGCGACGAGCATGAGGGGTCCTTTCGACGGGGCGATCAGGGGACGGAGACGACGGGGGCGTCCCGGCGCAGGCGGACCGGCACGCGGGCGACCCGCACCACCGCCCAGACCAGCAGGACGACGAGCACGAGATTGCGGGCGGTGAGCGCGGCGGCCGCGACGGGCTGCGCGGCGAGCAGCTCGCCGTACAGCAGCGGGTAGACTACCTGCGTCAGCGCGGCCGACAGCAGCGCGAGCGCCGCGAGCGGCCTCGCCCGGCGGCGGTCCAGCACGATCCACAGGACGAGCGGCGCGATGAGCCAGTCGTGGAACTGCGGCGAGCCGACCTTGTTCAGCGCGATGAGCGCGACCACGAGAGCGAGCGCGAGCGGCGGCAGGAGCCGCACGACCGGCGCCCCGCGTCGCGCCTTCACGGCCCCGAGCAGCAGGATGGCCCCCGCGGCGAGCGCGAGCGCGGGCGTCATCGCCGCGATCACGATGTCGACGTGCGGGCCGGTGACCTGGAAGGTCAGGATGTCCTCGTCGTAGAACAGCCACCAGCCGTCCACGTCGAGCACCGCACCCCACAGGTAGACGCTGCTCACGGGCGCCTCGAGCTGCAGGCCGCGGTCGGTCTGCGCCGTGACGAATCCGAGCAGGTGCGCGGCGCCGCCTGCGAGGACCACGGCCCCCGCGACGACCGCCGAGGTCACGAGCGCGCCCGCGACGATGTCGAGCCGGCGACGCACCGCGACGAACGCTGCCGCAAGCAGGGCGGCCGGCCACACCTTGATCCACGCGCCGGCGGCCAGGAGCGCGGACGCCGCCATCGGGCGCCGCGCCAGCCAAAGCAGGCCCGCGATCGCAAGCGGCACCGTCACGGCGTCGATCCGGTACATCCCCACCGGACCGAGCAGCAGGACGAACGCCAGCCAGAAGCGGGCCGCCGCGCGCCGCCCCCGGGAGCGCCCGTCGCCCAGGAGCAGCCGGAACGCCGCCGCGTCGCACAGCGTGACAAGCACGGCCCACGCCTGCGTGTAGCCGCCCAGCCACGCGAGCGCGTGGGTGAGCATCATGGGCGCGAGCGCCAGGTGCGGGTACACCCACGGCTCGGTGATCCCGACGATGTCCGTGCCGCGCAGCGCGGCGGTCGACCAGGGCTCGTACACCAGGTACACGTCGCCCATCGGCTGGTTCGGCAGGGCCCGCCCCAGCCATCCGACGATCAGGTGGACGGCCGCGAACGCGACCCACATCATGATCCGTCCGCGCACGCGTCCCATCCTAGGAACGCCGCTCAGGCGCTCAGCGCGAGGGCGAACGCGGCGGGCAGGTGCTCGGCGACGTCGAGCGCGGCGATCGGGTGACCGGGGACCTCCCCGTCCACGCGCGCCGCGAGCCGGCCCGCGGTGCCGTGCAGCCACGCGGCCGCCGCGGCGAGCGCGCCGAGCTCCTCGGCGCCGACGGGGCCCTCCGCCGCGGCGGCCGCGACGAGCGCGCCCAGCGCCCCCGCGAGCACATCCCCCGTGCCCGCGGTCGCGAGCCACGGCGTCCCCGCGCGCACGGCGCGCACGACGCCCGAGGGCGTCGCCACCACGGTCTCGGATCCCTTGCGCAGCACGACCCCGCCGAGCGCGGCCGCGGTCTCGGCGACGGCGCCGACGTCCTCCGCGGGGCCGTCGAGTCCCAGGCTCGCGCGCAGCTTCGCGAACTCTCCCGCATGCGGCGTCACGATGAGCGGCGCGGTCGCGTCCGCCACCAGGTCCAGCGCGCCGGCGTCCACGACCACCGGAGCGTCGCCCACGAGGATCTCGCGCAGCAGCGCGGCCTCCCCCGGCTCGCGCGCGTCCGGGTCCGTGCCCGATCCGACGGCCCACGCGTCGACGCGCCCGGGCGTCGTCACGACCTCGGGGCGGCGCTGCATCACGAGCCGGGCCACCTCGGCGTCGCCGAGCCAGCGCACCATCCCCGCACCGGCGCGCGCGGCGCCCTCGGCGGTCAGCACCGCGGCGCCGGGGTACGTCGGCGACCCGGTGCGCAGCCCCACCACTCCGCGGGAATACTTGTGGGCGTCCCCGGTTGGCACCCGGAGGACGGCCGCGGTGTCCGCCGCCGTCCACTCCCGGGCAACCGTCATGCCCGCCACGATAACGCCATCGCCCGTCCGCGGACCGGCGAGAACGGAGATCCATGAGCCTGCTGTTCAGCCCGCTGACCCTGCGCGACGTGACGTTCCGGAACCGGCTGTGGGTGGCGCCGATGTGCCAGTACAGCGCGCTGGACGGCGTGCCCAACGACTGGCACCACGTGCACCTCGCGCAGTTCGCCTCGGGCGGCGCCGGCCTGGTGGTCGCGGAGGCGACGGCGGTCGTGCCCGAGGGCAGGATCTCGCCCCAGGACGTGGGCCTCTGGAACGACGCGCAGCGCGACGCGTGGGCGCGCGTGGTCGCCGCGGTGCACGCGCGCGGCGCGCGTGCGGGCCTGCAGCTCGCCCACGCGGGCCGCAAGGCGTCGACCTGGTCGCCGTTCTCCGGCGAGCACGGCACCGTCCCGGCCGAGGCGGGCGGCTGGACCACGGTCGCGCCCTCCGCCATCGCGTACGAGGGCTACGCCGAGCCCGTCGCGCTCGACGAGGCGGGCATCCAGCGCGTCGTCGACGCCTTCCGGGCGGCGGCGCGCCGCGCGATCGACGCGCGCTTCGACGTGCTCGAGGTGCATGCCGCACACGGCTACCTGCTCCACGAGTTCCTGTCGCCGCTGTCGAACCAGCGGGACGACGCGTGGGGCGGCTCGCTCGAGAACCGCGCGCGGATCACGCTCGAGGTCGTGCGCGCCGTGCGCGCGGAGGTCGGCGAGGACGTGCCCCTGCTCGTGCGCTTCTCGGCCTCGGACGCCGCGCCGGGCGGCCTCGAGCCGGACGACATCGCCCAGGTGTCGCGCTGGGCGGTCGAGGCCGGCGCCGACCTGATCGACGTCTCGAGCGCGGGCCTGGTCGCCCACCAGGAGCTGAAGGTCGGGCCGGGCTACCAGGTGCCGTTCGCGGCGCGCGTGCGGGAGCTGTCGGACGCCCCCGTGGGCGCGGTCGGCATCATCACGACCGGCACGCAGGCCGAGGCCATCCTGCAGGCCGGCCACGCCGACGTGATCTTCGCGGCCCGCGAGTGGCTGCGCGACCCGCACTTCGGCCTGCGCGCCGCAACCGAGCTCGGCGAGGACCCCGAGGGCCTCTGGCCGCCGCAGTACCTCCGCGCCTTCCGCCGCCCGTCCTGACGCCCGATCCGGTGCGGATCGGCCCTTCCGAGAGCTCGAAGGGGCCGATCCGCACCCGGTCGCAGCGACGTCAGGGTCGGCGTCGCGTCGCGTCATCGATCTCGCCGATGAGCTCCTCGAGGATGTCCTCGAGGAACAGCACGGCGGTCGTGTCGCCCTGCGCGTTCCGCACGCGTGCCAGGTGACGTCCCGCGCGGCGCATCACCGCGAGGGCGTCCTCCAGGTCGGTGGTCTCCTGCACCGGCACCATGTGGTGGATCCGCTTGGCCGGGATCGGCCGTGTGAGCTTCTCGGGCAGGTCCTCGTCGCTCGCGGCGCGGAGCACGTCCTTGAGGTGCACGTATCCGACCGGCTCGCCCTCGGGATCCACGATCACGTAGCGCGAGTAGCCGTGCTTCGCGACCGCCCGCTCGATCTCCTCGGGCGTCGTGTTCTCGGGCAGCGACACGATCTCGGCGAGCGGCACCGCGACGTCGCCCGCCTTCTTGTCCGTGAACTCGACGGCCGCCGCGACCGCGCCCGACACGTCGTCGAGCACGCCCTCCCGGCGCGACTGCGCGACGATCGTCGCGACCTCGTCGAGCGTGAAGGTCGACGCCGCCTCGTTCTTGGGCTCGACCCCGAACAGCCGCAGCACGCCGTTCGCGATCCAGTTCAGGACCCAGATGACGGGGTGGAACACCTTCGACACCCACACGAGCGGCGGCGCGAGCAGCAGCACGGCGCGGTCGGGCACCGAGAACGCGATGTTCTTGGCGACCATCTCGCCGAACACGACGTGCAGGTACGACACCAGGATCAGCGCGATCGCGAACGCGACCGTGTCGACGAGTCCCTCCGGGAGGCCCGTCAGCCCCAGCGGCACCTCGAGCAGATGGTGGATCGCCGGCTCCGAGACGTTCAGGATCAGCAGCGAGCAGATCGTGATGCCCAGCTGCGAGGTCGCCAGCATGAGCGTGGCGTGCTCCATCGCGTACAGTGCGGTCTTCGCAGCCCGCGACCCGCGCTCCGCGAGTGGCTCGATCTGCGAGCGGCGCGCGGAGATGACCGCGAACTCGCCGCCGACGAAGAACGCGTTCGCGAGCAGCAGCACCACGAGCCACGCGATCCCGGCCCAGTCGCTCATCGCGCACCCCCCTTGCCGTTCGCGTCATGGCCGGCGCGGGACGTCCGCGGGTCGTTCTCGTTGCGGACGACGGGATCGGGCTCCGGCAGCGGGTCGGGTGTGAACCGCACGCGGTCGACGCGACGGCCGTCCATCCGCTCGACGGTCAGCACGCCGTCGTCGATGCGCACGGAATCGCCCACGTTCGGGATGCGCTCCAGGACGCTCATGATGAAGCCGCCGACCGTGTCGTACGCGTCGTCCTCGGGCACCTCGACCTCGGCGCGGTCGCGCAGCTCGTCGGGGCGCAGCTGGCCCGGGAAGGTGAGCGAGTCGCGGTGGCGGACGACGCCCGCGAGGCGGCGATCGTGCTCATCCGACACCTCGCCGACGATCTCCTCCACGAGGTCCTCCAGCGTGACCACGCCCGCGGTGCCGCCGTACTCGTCGACCACCACGGCCATCTGGTAGCCGCGCGAGCGCAGCTCGGACACCAGCTGGTCGAGGTGCACGGTCTCGGGCACGCGCAGCGGCTCGGTCGCGAGCGCGGCGGCCGGGACGTCGGGGCGCCGGTCGCGCGGAACCGCGACGGCGGCCTTGAGGTGCACGATGCCGACGATGTCGTCCATCGAGTCGTCGAACACCGGGAAGCGGCTGTGGCCGGTCTGGCGCGCGAGCTCGATCACGTCATCGGCCGAGTCGCCCGCCGCGACGGCGTGCACGCGCGGTCGCGGCGTCATGACGTCGCCCGCCGTGAGCCGCGCGAACGTCAGGCTGCGATCCAGAAGCGTCGCGGTGTCTTCCTCGAGCACGCCGGCCATCGCCGAGCGGCGCACGAGCGACGACAGCTCCTCGGCCGTCCGCGCGCCCGACAGCTCCTCCTTTGGCTCGATGCCGAAGCCGCGCAGCACCGCGTTGGCGCTGCCGTTGAGCAGGGCGATCGCGGGGCGGAAGACGGTCGTGAAGGCGATCTGGAACGGCGCGACGACCTTGGCGGTCGCGAGCGGCAGGGCCAGCGCGAAGTTCTTGGGCACGAGCTCGCCGAGGATCATCGACAGGATGGTCGCGATCGCGACCGCGACGACCGTCGCGATGGGAGCGACCGCGCCCTCCGCGACCCCCCACGTGGTGAGCACGGGCTCGAGCAGGTGCGAGAACGCCGGCTCGAGCGTGTAACCGGTCAGCAGCGTCGTCAGGGTGATGCCGAGCTGCGCGCTCGACAGATGCGTTGACGTCTGGCGCAGGGCCGAGATCGTCATGGCGAGGCGGGACTCGCCCCGCTCCCGGCGGGCCTCGAGATCCGCGCGGTCCAGGTTGACCAGCGCGAACTCGCTCGCGACGAACAGGCCCGTGCCGACCGTCAGAAGCAGCCCCACGCCCAGCAGGATCAGGTCCATCTCGATCCACCTCCCCGGATCGGAGAGGTCAGGCTGTGGGGCGAACTACTGCAACTGGGAGGGTCGTCCATAGTGCTCCGAGTCTACGGGGGCCGGTTATGGATCCGCCGAACGGTTTCGCTCCGCGACGCGTCAGGCCCCCGGCTCGTCCCCCGCCGCCGTGACCGGCTCCGCCACGAGCGTCGCGGCCGGGGCCGGCGCCGCGACGGTGGCCGGGCGCATTCCCTCGCCGATGCCCTCGCCGACCGCGCGGCCGGCGATGATCGCGGCCAGGTCGACGCCGGTCGCGGCCTTGACCGCGTCGAACGTCGCGCGCATGCCCACCGCCTGCTCGCTCGCGAGGTGCGCGGACGCGCCTCCCTCGCCGCCGAGCACCGTGATGGAGCCGACACGCTGGTAGCCCTTGGCGAACTCCGCCATCATCGGCACGACGGCCTCGATCGCGCGCTGCGCCATGAGCGCCGCCTCGTGCTCGGCGATCGCCGCGGCCTCGGCCTTGATCGCCGCGGCCTTGGCCTCGCCGGCGAGGCGGATAGCCTCGGCCTGCTTCTGCTGCTCGTAGGCTTCGGCGTCCGCGCGCTGCTGGCGCTCGTAGGTCGCGGCCTCGGCCACGCGCCGCACCTCGGCGTCGAGCTTGGCGGACTGCGCGTGAACTGCTCGATCGCGCCGTCCTGCGAGGCGAAGCGCTCGGCGGCCCGGCGCACCTGCTCGGGCTCGGAGCCGATCTTGAACAGCGCCACGCCCGTGACGTCGACCGTGACGCCGTTGGACGACTGCGCGGTCGGCTCGACGTTGACCTGCCCGGGCGCGCAGCGCGCCCAACATATCGACATCCGTCGGGGGCGCGCATCCGTCCTGGGGAGGACCTGCGTACGCGGCCCCTCCGAGGAGAGGAGGAACCGATCTGGGCTAGGCTTTCAGGGCGTGCGCGCGTGACCGCTCGAGCGGTGCGCGGGTCAAGGATTTTCACCGATGAAAGAAGGCGAATCGGCCGTGTCGAGCCAGGGAACGGGCACCGGGACCACGAGCGACGGGGAGTTCGGAGCCAATCAGTGGCTCGTCGAAGAGCTCTACCAGCAGTTCAAGGCGGACAGGAACTCGGTGGACAAGGAGTGGTGGCCCATTCTCGAGGCCTACCAGTCCGAGACACCCGCGGCTCCCGCCGCCGCGGCTCCCGCGCAGGCTCCGGCCGGCCCGGCCGCCGCGCCCTCGGCCGCCCAGAACGGCCACCCGCCGACCGCGCCGGTCCCCGTGATCGGCCAGCAGCCCGTCGCGCGCACCACGGCCAAGCCGGCCGCGCCCGCGCCCATCCCGGCCGACGCGCCGCAGCAGGAGGCCGCGCCGGCCTCCTCGGCCGAGAAGCCGCAGGAGGACGTCGTCACGGTCCTCAAGGGCATGCCCAAGACCCTCGCCAAGAACATGGACGAGTCGCTCACCGTTCCCACGGCCACGAGCGTCCGGACCATCCCGGCGAAGCTGATGATCGACAACCGCATCGTCATCAACAACCACATGTCGCGCACGCGCGGCGGCAAGGTGAGCTTCACCCACCTGATCGGCTGGGCGCTCATCCAGGCGCTCAAGGAGTTCCCGAGCCAGAACGTGTTCTACGCCGAGATCGACGGCAAGCCGTCGGTCGTGGCCCCCGCGCACGTGAACCTCGGCATCGCGATCGACCTGCCCAAGCCCGACGGCACGCGCGCGCTGCTCGTGCCGAGCATCAAGAACGCCGACACGCTGTCGTTCACCGAGTACCTCGCGGCGTACGAGGACCTCGTCAAGCGCGCCCGCGGCAACAAGCTCACGGCGGGCGACTTCGCGGGCACCACGATCTCGCTGACCAACCCCGGCGGCATCGGCACCGTGCACTCCGTGCCGCGCCTCATGAAGGGCCAGGGCTGCATCATCGGCGCCGGCGCCCTCGAGTACCCGGCCGAGTTCCAGGGCGCGAGCGAGAAGACGCTCAACGAGCTCGCGATCGGCAAGACGATCACCCTGACCAGCACCTACGACCACCGCGTCATCCAGGGCGCGGGCTCGGGCGAGTTCCTCAAGAAGGTGCACGAGCTCCTGCTCGGCCAGCGCGGCTTCTACGAGGGCATCTTCGCGGCGCTGCGCATCCCGTACGCGCCCATCGCGTGGAACAGCGACGTCGCCGTCGACCTGGCGGAGCGCGTCGACAAGACCGCTCGCGTGCAGGAGCTCATCAACGCCTACCGCGTGCGCGGCCACCTGATGGCCGACATCGACCCGCTCGAGTACGTGCAGCGCCTGCACCACGACCTCGAGATCGAGTCGCACGGCCTCACCTTCTGGGACCTCGAGCGCGAGTTCGTGACCGGCGGCTTCGGCGGCCGGCGCACCATGAAGCTGCGCGAGATCCTCGGCGTGCTCCGCGACTCTTACTGCCGCACGACCGGCATCGAGTACATGCACATCCACGACCACGAGCAGCGCGAGTGGTTCCAGCAGAAGCTGGAGATGAAGTACACCAAGCCCGACCACGACGACCAGCTGCGGATCCTCGGCAAGCTGAACGAGGCCGAGGCGTTCGAGACCTTCCTGCAGACCAAGTACGTCGGCCAGAAGCGCTTCTCGCTCGAGGGCGGCGAGTCGCTCATCCCTCTGCTCGACCGCATCCTGCAGGGCGCGGCCGTGGCGGGCCTCGAGGGCGCCGCGATCGGCATGGCCCACCGCGGCCGCCTGAACGTCCTCACCAACATCGCCGGCAAGACCTACGGCCAGGTGTTCCAGGAGTTCGAGGGCGCCCTGCCCGGCAACAAGCGCGGTTCGGGCGACGTGAAGTACCACCTCGGCACGCAGGGCACCTACGTCGCCGACGGCGGCGAGGAGCTCGCGGTCTACCTGGCCGCCAACCCGTCGCACCTCGAGACCGTGGACGGCGTGCTCGAGGGCATCGTCCGCGCGAAGCAGGACCGCCGTCCCGTCGGCTCGTTCACGTGGCTGCCGATCCTCGTCCACGGCGACGCGGCCTTCGCGGGCCAAGGCGTGGTCGTTGAGACGCTGCAGATGTCGCAGCTGCGCGGCTACCGCACGGGCGGCACGGTGCACGTCATCGTCAACAACCAGGTCGGCTTCACGACTCTGCCGCAGGATGCCCGCACCTCGGTCTACGCGACCGACGTGGCCAAGACCATCCAGGCCCCGATCTTCCACGTGAACGGCGACGACCCCGAGGCCGTCGTCCGCGTGGCCGAGCTCGCGTTCGAGTACCGGCAGCGCTTCCACCGCGACGTCGTGATCGACCTCGTCTGCTACCGCCGCCGCGGTCACAACGAGGGCGACGACCCGTCGATGACGCAGCCGCTCATGACCAACCTCATCGAGGCGAAGCGCTCGACCCGCCGCCTCTACACCGAGGCGCTCGTGGGCCGCGGCGACATCACCGAGGAGGAGTACGAGCAGGCCAAGCGCGACTTCCAGGAGCGCCTGGAGATCGCGTTCGCGGAGACGCACGCCGCCGAGACCGGCTCGCACCCCGTGGTCGACGCGGAGGCGCCCGAGGTCGAGGTCGCGGGCGAGCCCGAGACGACGGGTGTCGCGGTCGAGGTCATCCACCAGATCGGCGACGCGCACGCCAACAAGCCCGACGGCTTCACCGTGCACCCGAAGCTGCAGCAGCTGCTCGACAAGCGCGTGCAGATGAGCCGCGGCGGCCAGATCGACTGGGGCTTCGGCGAGCTGCTCGCGTTCGGCTCGCTGCTGCTCGAGGGCACCTCGGTGCGCCTGGCCGGTCAGGACGCGCGCCGCGGCACGTTCGTGCAGCGTCACGCCACGTTCCACGACCGCGTGAACGGCCAGGAGTGGCTGCCGCTCGTCAACCTGTCCGAGAACCAGGGCCGGTTCTGGGTGTACGACTCGCTGCTGAGCGAGTACGCCGCCCTCGCCTACGAGTACGGCTACTCGGTCGAGAACCCGGACGCCCTGGTGCTGTGGGAGGCGCAGTTCGGCGACTTCGTCAACGGTGCCCAGTCGGTCATCGACGAGTACATCTCGGCGGCCGAGCAGAAGTGGGGCCAGCAGTCGAGCGTCGTCATGCTGCTCCCCCACGGCTACGAGGGCCAGGGCCCCGACCACTCGTCGGCCCGCATCGAGCGCTTCCTGCAGCTGTGCGCGCAGGACAACATGACGGTCGCGCGCCCCTCCACGCCCGCGTCGTACTTCCACCTGCTGCGCCGCCAGGCCTACGCCCGCCCGCGCCGCCCGCTGATCGTCTTCACTCCGAAGGCGATGCTGCGCCTGCGCGGCGCGACCAGCGAGGTCGAGGAGTTCACGTCGGGCCGCTTCGAGCCGGTGCTCGACGACAACCGCGGCGTCGACAAGGGCGCGGTCAAGAAGGTCCTGCTGCACTCGGGCAAGATCCACTGGGATCTGCGTGGCGAGCTCGACAAGCGCCCGAACCCCGAGATCGCCCTCGTGCGCCTCGAGCAGTTCTACCCGGCCCCGGTCGGGCAGCTGAACGCGGTGCTGGCCGAGTACCCGAACGCCGAGCTGGTGTGGGTGCAGGAGGAGCCCGAGAACCAGGGCGCCTGGCCGTTCATCTCGTTCGAGGTGGCGTCGCAGCTCGGCCGCGAGATCCGCGTGGTCTCCCGCCCGGCCTCGGCCTCGCCCGCCACGGGCTCGTCGAAGGTGCACGCGGTCGAGCACGCCGAGCTCATGAAGCGCGCGCTGTCCTGAGCCCGACTCACGCGAAGCGGCCGGCCCTCCTCGGAGGACCGGCCGCTTCGCATTGCGCGCCTTCACAGGAGATCGCGGGTTCTCAGGACCGGAACCGCCCTTCCCGCCCTGAGAAGCCGGGATCCCCTGAGCTGACGCGCGCGCGGGCGCGAGCCTCCGGGATCAGTACACGATGCTGAGGAACGGCGCACGGGGCACGCGCAGCGCCGCGTCCAGCGCCGTGATCGCGGCATCGGAGCCCTCGACGCGGCCCGCGGCGCGCAGGACCGGCAGCGCGAAGCCGCCCAGGTAGGCCGAGCCGAGCTCGATCACCGAGAGGGACACGTCGGGGTCGCCCTCGTCGGGCGTGACGGACGCGCGGCCGTCCGCGATCGAGACGCGCCAGGTGCCCTCGGCATAGCCGAGCGGATCCGACACCCGCAGCGTGAGGTCCGCGTCGGCGGCATAGGAGCGGGCCTCGAGCACGGCGGGCACGTCGAGGATGCGCAGCCAGCCGTGGTCCTTGATCGACGACACCGCGACCCGCGGGTCCGAGATCAGCCACGGGAGCGGCTCGTCCACGGGGCGCATGTGGGCGACGACGCGCCCCACCAGGTCGTGCTCGAGCGCGAAGCGCCAGAGCGCGCCGAGCGCGGCGTCGTCCTCGGCGATCAGGTACTGGATGGTCAGCACGCCGCGTCCGTCGTCCTCGGGATCCCCCTCGATCGCGTACGCCATGGCGCCCCGCGGCTCCCCCGCCGCGTCGACGTAGCGGACCGTGCGCACCCCGTCGTCCTTGTGCTCGGCCAGGCCGACGCGACCGCGCCAGCGGCGCGGCCAGCCGGGGATCTCACCCAGCCGCTGCGACAGCGTGCGCTCGTGCAGCTCGCCGATCAGCAGCGCGGCGTCCTCGCGGTCGAGGTACTGCACGCGCCCCGGCGCCTCCGGGCCGATCCACTCGGCGCGGCGCGCGTCGACCTTCCACGTCGCGACCAGCGTGGCCGGCGCGAAGCCGTAGCGGCCGTAGATCGTCGCCTCGCTCGCCGTCAGCCCGGCGACGGGCACCCCCGCCGCGTGGGCGTCGCGCAGCTCCGCCTCCAGCATCCCGCGCGCGATGCCCCGCCGGCGATGCGTGCCGGCGACCGTCACGGTGCTGATCGCCCACAGCGGCACGGTCCCGCCCGGGATGGTCGTGGGCGTCACCCACGAGCTGGCCGTGGCCACGGGCCGGTCCGCCTGCGGGCTCGCCGGGTCGTACACGCCCGTCACGCGCCGCCACGACATGGGCTCGCGCCACTCGGTGATCTCCTCGGCCGAGAGCTCGGGGCCCGCGAAGCCGCGGCGGACCGCGTGGCTCCACGCGTCCATCACCGCGGCGCGGTCGTTCTCGATCAGCCGGTACTCGAGGCCGCGCTCCGCGAGCGCGGCGCGCGTTATCTCGTCGAGCGGGAGGGTGCGGACGTCGAGGAACTCGGCCATGCGTCCGACCCTAGCGAGACCGCCGGGCGGGCAGGTGCCCCTTGACTCAGTGGGCCGCGGCCTGCGCGTCGCGCAGCCGCGCGAGCACCATGTTCTTCAGCTCCTCCGGAGCCGTCTCCTTGCACGCGCGGGCCACGACCTCGGTGAGGGTGCGCGCCACGAGCGCCTCGTCACGGCACGACTCGCACGTGTCGAGGTGCTCCTTGATGTCGGTGTGCTCGGTCTTGCAGACCTCGTTGCGGAGGTACTCTTCGAGATCCTGCCGCGCCTTCTCGCAACCGCAATCGGTCATTTCCTGCTCCTCGGGGCTTTCTCAGCGGTGGCGGCCTGGATTCCTCGCTCGGCCGCGTAATCCTTCAGCAGGTCACGCAGAAGACGCCTGCCGCGGTGCAGGCGGCTCATGACCGTGCCGATGGGGGTCTTCATGATGTCGGCGATCTCCTGGTAGGCGAAGCCCTCGACGTCGGCGAGGTACACCGCCATCCGGAAGTCGTCGGGGATGGCCTGCAGGGCGTCCTTGACCGCGGATGCGGGCATGCGGTCGATCGCCTCGGCCTCGGCCGACCGGCTGCTCGTCGCCGTGGTCGACTCGGCGCCGCCGAGCTGCCAGTCCTCGAGGTCGTCGATCGTGCCCTGATACGGCTCGCGCTGCCGCTTGCGGTACGTGTTGATGTACGTGTTCGTCAGGATGCGGTACAGCCACGCCTTGAGGTTCGTCCCCTGCGTGAACGACGCCCACGAGGCGAACGCCTTGACGAAGGTCTCCTGCACCAGGTCGGCCGCATCGCTGGGGTTGCGCGTCATGCGCATGGCCGCGCCGTACAGCTGATCCATGTAGGGCAGCGCCTGCTCCTGGAACTGGTCGCGCGTCTCGGCCGCGGTGAGCGGCGAGCCCGTCGGCGCGCCCTCCTCCGCCGGCTCCTCGCCCTCCAGGTGCCGTACGTCGTCGGTGTCGGCCAGATCGCGCTCGTCGTCCATCACGCGCCAGTCTAGGGCGGCGGCCTGTGCCCCGACCGCGTGCGCCCCACCCCCGCGCGAAGGGACGCCGAGGGCATGCACGGCGACCGGCGCGGGACGCGACAGCGTGGCGATCATCCGGTTCCTCTCCTGGTTCCCGGGGCCCGTCCGGATCCGCATCTCCGGGCCGGATCGGCCGGGGCGGTGACGGGGACGTTCAGTAGGGTAGGAACCGATGAAACCGCGCGTGTATTCCCCCGACGCCCCGCAGGGCGAGTATGCCGCGCCGACCGCGGCCGGTCCGCTCGAGGCGGTCCTGACCATCCCCGGGTCCAAGTCGCTCACGAACCGCGAGCTGATCCTCGCCGCGCTCGCCGAGGGCCCCAGCCGCCTGCTGTCGCCGCTGCAGTCCGACGACTCGCGCCGCATGGTCGAGGGCCTGCGCGCCCTGGGCGTGGAGGTCGAGGAGGTGCCCGGCGACGGCCCGTTCGGCCCCGACCTGCTGGTGCATCCGGCGGCGCCGTTCACGGCGCCCGCGACCGTCGACTGCGGGCAGGCCGGCACCGTGATGCGCTTCCTCGCGCCGCTGGCCGGCTTCGCGTCGGGCGAGGTGACGGTCACGGCGCACGAGAGCGCGCTGCACCGCCCCATGGCCGAGATGATCCGCGCGCTGCGCGACCTCGGCGTCGACATCGACGACGGCGGCCACTGGGCGCTGCCGTTCACGGTGCGCGGCCACGGGCACATCCGCGGCGGCGAGATCGCGATCGACGCGTCCGCGTCGAGCCAGTTCGTGTCCGGCCTGCTGCTGGCCGCGCCGCGCTTCGATGTGGGCCTGCACCTGCGGCACACGGGCGCGCGGCTGCCCAGCATCCCGCACATCGACATGACCGTCGAGGCGCTCGCGCGCCGCGGCGTGCACGTGGAGCGCCCCCGCCCGGGCGAGTGGATCGTGCCGGCCGGGCCGCTCCGCGCCAAGGACATCGCGATCGAGCCCGACCTCTCCAACGCCGCGCCCTTCCTGGCGGCCGCGATGGTCACGGGCGGTTCGGTGACCGTATCGGGATGGCCTCCGCACTCCACCCAGCCCGGAGCGCAGCTGGTCGACATCCTGCAGCTGATGGGCGCGCGCGTCAGCCGCCGCGGCGGCGCGCTGACGGTCGCCGCCGGGCGCGGCATCCACGGCCTGGAGCTCGACCTGTCGGCGGTGAGCGAGCTCACCCCGACGCTGGTGGGCCTGGCGGTGTTCGCGGACTCCCCCACGACCTTCCACGGGATCGGGCATATCCGCGGCCACGAGACCGACCGCATCGCGGCGCTCGCGCAGAACGTCACGGCGCTCGGCGGCGTCGCCGAGGAGATGCCCGACGGCATTCGGATCACCCCGGCCGAGCTGACAGGCGGCACCTGGAAGGCCCACCACGACCACCGGATGGCGACGACCGGAGCCCTCATCGGGCTGCGCGTGCCGGGCATCGTGGTCGACGACATCGGGACGACGGCCAAGACCCTGCCCCAGTTCACCCAGCTGTGGGACGAGATGCGGGGCGTCCGCCCGTGAGGGCTCGGGGATGAGCTGGCTCGACGATCCGCTCGGGGAGGACGACGACCTCGAGTACGACGAGAGCGACGTGCGGGTCCGGCCGAACCCCAAGGCCAACCGACCGCGCACCAAGCGCCGCCCCGCGCACGAGGACGCGACGATCGCGCGCGTTCTCGGCGTGGACCGCGGCCGCTACTCCGTGCTCGTCGGCGAGGACACGCCGGACGAGCGCCAGGTGACCGCGGCGCGCGCCCGCGAGCTGCGCAAGACGCCGATCGTGACGGGCGACCGCGCCCGCGTGGTCGGCGACACGAGCGGCGCCGAGGGCACGCTCGCCCGCATCGTCGGGATCGAGGAGCGCACGTCGCTGCTGCGCCGCAGCGCGGACGACACCGATCAGGTCGAGCGGGTCATCGTCGCGAACGCGGACCAGATGCTCATCGTGGTGGCCGCGGCCGACCCCGAGCCGCGCCCCCGGCTGGTGGACCGCTACCTGATCGCGGCGCTGGATGCGGGCATCCGGCCGCTGATGGTCGTCACCAAGACCGACCTCGCGGATCCCGCGCCGTTCCTCGCGCACTTCGCGGGCCTCGACGACCTGCGGGTCTTCACGAGCGCGCGCGACGAGGCGCCGGTCGACGCCATCGGCGAGGCGCTGGTGGGCCACAGCACGGTGTTCGTCGGGCATTCGGGCGTGGGCAAGTCCACGCTCGTGAATGCGCTCGTGCCGGGCGCGCGGCGCGCGACCGGGCACGTGAACGAGGTGACCGGCCGCGGCCGCCACACGTCGTCCTCCACCGTGTCGCTGCGGTACCACGGGCCCGCGGGGTCGGGCTGGGTCATCGACACCCCCGGAGTGCGCTCGTTCGGCCTCGGGCACGTCGACCCGGCCAACATCATCCGGGCCTACAAGGACCTCGAGGCGGTCACCGAGCAGTGCCCGCGCGGCTGCACGCACCTGCCGGATGCGCCGGACTGCGCGCTCAACGAGGCGGTCGCGGACGGCCGCCTGCCCGCCGAGCGCGTCGACTCGCTGCAGCGCCTCCTGGCGACGTTCAAGGACCGCACGGACTACTGACGCTCCCGCGAACGTAGGCTGGTGGGGTGACCACGACGCGCCTCGAACCCGGTACCCCCGCCCCCGACTTCACCCTGCTCGACCAGGACGGCCGCGAGGTCTCGCTCGCTGACTTCCGCGGCGGCAAGGTCGTGCTGTACTTCTACCCGGCCGCGATGACGCCCGGCTGCACGACGCAGGCGTGCGACTTCCGCGACAGCATCGGCTCGCTGGCCGCCGCCGGATACACGGTGCTGGGTGTCTCGCGCGACGAGCCGGCCAAGCTGGCCGAGTTCCGCGAGCGCGACGCGATCCCCTTCGAGCTGCTGAGCGACCCCGACGCCGCCGTGCACCGCGCGTACGGCACGTGGGGCGAGAAGATGAACTACGGCAAGGTCGTCGAGGGCGTCATCCGCTCGACGTTCGTGCTGGACGAGCAGGGCGTCGTCACCCACGCGCTCTACAACGTCAAGGCCACCGGCCACGTCGCGCGGCTCCGCAAGGACCTCGGCATCGACGCCTGACGCGCTCAGGCGTCCTGACGCAGGAACTCCACGCCCGCCTGGCGGAAGTCGCGTGATCCCGGCGCGTTGAAGTGGTGCCGGCCGGGCACCTCCACGAACGTGCCGTTCGGCACGGCCGCTGCGAGCCGCCGCGAGTCTTCGAGGATCGCGTCCTCGGTGCCGGTCGCGAACAGGATGCGCTGCTGCGGCGGGTGGCCGAGGTCGGGGTCCGCGTCTCCGAAGCGCATTCCCTCCGCGAGCGCGATGATCGCCCGGAGGTCGTTGCCGGGCACCCGCTCGGCGAGCGTGATGTAGTTGCGCGTGACCTTGTCGGTCACCTCCTCGCCGCGTTCGGCGAACGCCCGCGCCTGCTCGAGGTCGAGGCGCCCGAGCGGCCGGCCGTCGGGGATGCCGCCCAGCACCGCGCGCGCGATCCGGTCGCCGAGCTCCACCGCGACGTGCCACCCCACCCGGGCGCCGAGCGAGTACCCGAGGTAGCGCACCGTGTCGATCAGGTAGGTGTCGAGGACGATCTCGATGTCGCGCACGAGCGCGTCCATCGTGTACTGCGCGGCATCGTGCGGCCGGTCGCTGGCGCCATGGCCGCGCTGGTCCACGCCCAGCACCCGGAACCCGGCGCCGAGCAGCTCGCGCACCCAGCCCGTGTTCACCCAGTTGTCGCGGCAGCTCGAGGCGAAGCCGTGCACGGCCAGCACGACGGGCGCGTCATCCTCGCCCCACGAGTAGGTCGCGATCCGGTGCCCCTCCTCGGACATCACGAACTGCGGATCCGGCATCTCGGTGATCAGCGGCACGCCCATGCCCGCCATTCTGCCGGTCGCCGCCCCGGAACGACGAAGGGCGCCCCCGGAGGGGCGGAAGGACATATTCATCTCTCCCGAATGGAACTGCGCCGGGTGATGCTGTCAGGACGCCCTGTCGCCCCATCCGGAGGTTGCTTGCCGATGACCGAAGCCTGGGCGGCGCGTTGGCCGGAACTCTTCGCGCTTCTGGTTTCGGCCGTCATCGCGATCGGGGTCATCGCGCCGACGCTCCTCATGTGCCTCGCCCGTCCGAGCAGCGGCGTGTCACGAGTCGAGAGACTCCTGGCACACGCCCCCGAATGGCTGAAGCAAGTAGGCGGCCGATCCGCCGTTCCGGAGACGCTCGCCGCGGAGCCTGATCAAGCGGTCCGGCGGAGCGCACACATTACGGGCTCATCGCAGCTGAGCGTGTAGCGGTCGGCAACGTCGGGGTCCCCGGGTAGGCGTCGAGGTCTCCGTCAGGATGGAAGTTCCTACACTCCCCATCCGAGAAGACCCCGACG
>Ga0208492_1000888_pt1 | contig 22161 bp, 19 predicted proteins | sample Subbioar_CSW14AB_FD_184820 | JGI IMG/M metagenome (GOLD analysis project Ga0208492, IMG submission 184820) | Serpentinite rock and fluid subsurface biosphere microbial communities from McLaughlin Reserve, California, USA - CR12Mar_CSW14AB (SPAdes) | ecosystem: Environmental > Terrestrial > Deep... | reverse complement strand
GGCGGCCCTGGGCTTCCTTGCGGGCATTGGTGGCTTCGGGAGGGGTGTAACCGTATCTGGCCATGTTTTTCTCCTGGCTCTGATTTTTATCGCGTTTCTACTCGTATCTGCCCTGCGCCCTCTGTGCCGTCTCGGGGCGTTTGACCCGGGCAGGATAGCAGATTTGCGGGGGAGTCACAGGGGGCTACCGGCTGGAGCCCAAATGCGCCTTGGCGACCTTCCTGGACACCACCTCCGTCCACGCATCCGTCACGAGACTGACGATCTCGGCCGGCGTCAACGCCGCGACGTCGACATACGCCCAGCGCATGGCGCCGGCGCGGTAGGGCTGGAAGACATCGGGGTTGGCTTCGAACAGCAGTTCCTGCCGGGGCTTGGGCAGCTTGAAAATCCAGCGCGCGCTGGGGAAGCCGTAGACCACGAAGGTCTTCGTGCCGACATTGAACCAGTTGCCGCCATGGTCGTTCAGCTCGACAGCGCCCGGAAGGGCGAGCGCTGCCTTTCGGACGTCAGCGAGCGTGGCCACTACACCCTCCCGAGTGCAAATCCCTTGGCGATGTAGTTGCGGACGAACCAGATCACGATGGCGCCCGGGATCAGCGTCAGCGTTCCCGCCGCCGCCAGAACGCCCCAGTCTGTTCCCGAAGCCTGGGACAGCGCCTGCAGGCGCGTCGTGATCGGCATGACGGTGGAGCGCGCCAGCGAGTCCGCGATCAGGTATTCCACCCACGAGAACATGAAGCAGAAGAACGCCGCGACGCCGATGCCGCTGGCGATCAGCGGCATGAAGATCTTCACGAAGAAGCTCGGGAAAGAGTGGCCGTCGATATAGGCGGTCTCGTCGATCTCGCGCGGCACGCCAGACATAAACCCTTCGAGGATCCACACCGCCAGCGGCACGTTGAACAGGCAGTGCGCCAGCGCCACGGCGATGTGCGTGTCGAACAGGCCGAACGCCGAATAGAGCTGGAAGAACGGCAGCGTGAACACGGCCGCCGGCGCCATGCGGTTGGTCAGCAGCCAGAAGAACAGATGCTTGTCGCCGAAGAACTTGTAGCGCGAGAACGCGTAAGCCGCCGGCAAGGCCACCGCCACCGAGATGATCGTGTTCAGGCCGACATAGATGATCGAGTTGGCGAACACGTCGCGCCATTTCTGGTCGGTGAACACCTTCACATAGTTGTCGAAATTGAACGTCTCCGGCAGCAGCGTGAAGCGCGTGGTGATTTCCACGTTCGTCTTGAAGCTCATCGCCACGAGCCAGTAGATCGGCGTCAGCAGGAACAGGATGTAGATCGCAGGAACGATCCAGGCGAAGCGGGACTGTTTCACGGGACGCCTCCCTGTGTACGAGGTTCGCCATCGTCGCGGGTCATGACAGTGTAGAAGACCCAACTCATGAGCAGGATGATCAGGAAGTAGATCAGCGACATGGCCGCCTTCTGGCCCAGCTCGACCGTCTGCTTCAGTTCGGTGGAGAGGAAGACCGGATCACCGCCGGCGATCACCGCGAAGGGCTCCGTGAAGATCATGAATGAGTCCATGAACCGCAGCAGCACAGCGATGGTGAGCACGCGCGCCATCTTGGGCAGCTGGATGTGGCGGAACACCTGCCAGCGCGAGGCGCCATCGATCCGCGCAGCCTGGTAATAGGCATCGGGGATCGAGACGAGACCGGCATAGGCCAGCAGCGCGACAAGGCTGGTCCAGTGCCACGTATCCATCAGCACGAGCGTGAACCACGCGTCGATCGGATCGTTTTCGTAGTTGTAGCCGAAGTCGCGCAGCATCACGCCGAACAGGCCGATGTCGACGCGGCCGAACATCTGCCAGATCATGCCGACGACATACCATGGGATCAGCAGCGGCAGCGCCATGATGACGAGGCACACCGGCACGCCCCATCCCTTGCGCGGCATGTTGAGCGCGATCAGCACGCCGAGCGGGATCTGAATCGTCAGGATGATCCCGGAGAAGACGAGATTGCGCCACAGCGCATTCCAGAACTTCTCGCTCGCCAGCACCTCACGGAACCACAGGCCGCCGACCCAGTGGAACTGCGTGTTCATGCCAACATACTGGACGGAATAATTCACCACCGTCATCAGCGGGATGATCGCCGTGAACGCCACGAGCAGCAGCACGGGCGCGACAAGGAACCAGGCTCTCTGATTGACCGGCTTCATTGGGCGGCCTTTCCGGCAACATCAACGCGCCAGCTATCGGCATAAAGATGGACGCCCACGGGATCGAAACTGACATGCGGATCGGCGGGCACGTCCTCCCCCTCCCGCAGCATGGCAGCGACGGCCTGGCCAGCCATCGAGAGGTGCGCGACGCGGTAACGTCCAGCATCTTCCACCCGGGAAACCTGCGCGGGAATCCCCGCCGCGCCAAGCTTCACGAATTCCGGGCGGACGCCGAGCTCAAGCTTTGAGGTTGCAGAGGCCTGCGGCGCGGCGCTGAGCGGGACGGCATGGCTGCCGATGCGGGCGCTGGCGCCATCAAGCGCCACCGGGAAGACATTCATGCCCGGAGAGCCAATGAAATAGCCCACAAACGTGTGCTTCGGCCGCGCAAACAGTTCGGCGGGCGTGCCGACCTGCACGATCTCGCCGGCATGCATGACGACGACCTTGTCGGCGAAGGTGAGCGCTTCGGTCTGGTCATGCGTGACGTAGATCATGGTCGCGCGGCTGCGGCGATGAACCTCGCGCAGGCTGGCGCGGAGCTGCCATTTCATCTGCGGATCAACGACGGTCAGCGGCTCATCAAAAAGGATGGCGCTGACATCGGGGCGGACGAGACCGCGGCCGAGGGAAATCTTCTGTTTCTCGTCCGCCGTGAGCCCCCGCGCGCGGCGATCCGCCAGTGCGGTCAGCCCGACAATCTCGAGCACCTGGTTCACACGCTCGCGGATCTCGACGGACTTCACGCGGCGGTTGCGCAGCGGGAAAGCGAGGTTCTCGCGCACCGTCATTGAGTCATAGACAACGGGGAACTGGAACACCTGCGCGATGTTGCGCTTCTCGGTCGGCAGGCCGGTGACGTCCTCGCCATTCACCAGCACGCGGCCTTCGCTTGGGCTGACAAGGCCGGAGATGATGTTCAGCATCGAGGTCTTGCCGCACCCCGACGGACCGAGCAGCGCATAGGCGCCGCCATCCTCGAATGTGTGGTTGACTCGGCGCAGCGCGTAGTCGGCATCCGACTGCGGGTTGGGACCGTAGGCGTGGCGAACGTTGTCGAGATCGATGCGCGCCATGGCTCAGGCTGCCTCGCGCGCAGGCGCCATGGCGCTGCCATCGGACGCGAACTGCATCACGTCGCCGGGTTCAAGATAGACAGTGACGGGCGCACCCGGCACAAACATCTGAACGCCATGCGTGAGCATCACCCAGCGCAGGGCGCCCTGCTGCATGTGCACGAATGTCTCCGAGCCCGTGATGTCGGTGGAAACGACCTCCATGGAGAAGGCATGCGCATCCGGCGCGCGTTTGTTCAGCCGGATATGATGCGCGCGGAAGGCCAGCGTGTGGGCCCCGGGATAGCGATCCGCTTGCCCTGACAACTCGATCGGCAGCGTATTCAGCGGCGGGTCCGAGAAGGTCTGCGCCGTGATCAGCGCGTTGGGCTGGCGGTAGACATCGCCGGACGGGCCGAACTGCGTGACCCTGCCCTCGCTCATGGTGGCGGTGCGTCCGCCGAGCAGCAGGGCCTCGGACGGTTCGGTAGTAGCATAGACGACGACAGCCCCGGAATCCGCAAAAAGCCTGGGCAATTCGGCGCGCAGCTCTTCCCGGAGCTTGTAGTCGAGGTTCGCCAGCGGCTCGTCCAGCAGCACCAGCGAGGCCTTCTTCACGAGGGCGCGGGCCAGCGCCACGCGCTGCTGCTGGCCGCCGGACAGCTCCAGCGGCCGGCGCTCGAGATAGGGCTGGAGCCGCAGGAGTTCCGCGACACGGTCAACCTCCCGGGCGATCTCCTCCTTGCCGGCGCGACGCACTTTCAGGGGCGAGGCGATGTTCTCGCGCACCGTCCAGCCCGGGTAGTTGATGAACTGCTGGTAGACCATCGCGACATTGCGCCTGGCGACCGGCTTGCCGGTGACGTCCGCGCCGTTGAACAGCAGGGCTCCCGTGTTCGGCCGGTCCAGCCCCGCCATGACACGCATCAGGCTGGTCTTTCCTGCGCGCGCCTGCCCCAGCAATACATTGATCACGCCCGGCTCGAGGCGCATCGACACGTCCAGCAGGTGGTCGACGCCGGCGACACACCGCGTCACCTCCTTCAACTCAAGCATACGCGAAGTTCCATCACAGCCCGTTTGGAGGGGGAGTAATGCTGCGATCCCGCGCCGCGTCAAACTTGATGCGAATTTCGATGCTGCAGCGCACACGTTTTGTGAGCAGTCAGCGAAGGCGCGTCCCTGACATTGACAGGCCAAGCGGACCGCCAATCCGGCGTAGGCAATCTGTCATGAATGCCGGGCAATGCGACTTTCGCGCAACGAGCGTTACGCACGATCGTGTTGCCGCGATCGCGATGCGACCAATCCCGTTAATGACGTAGCGGCATGCCGTAAGAGAAGCTCGATGCACGGCTTGAAGCGCGCGCCGGACACTGGGAAGTTTTTGCGCCAACCCGCTTCGAGATTCTGATCGCGCGCACGACTCGTTCGGTTGACGCCACGTTTCGATGCAGTCAACAGTGACCGCAAGAGTCGCCAACAGACTCAATACGGGGAGGTTACAGCTATGAAGTTTACGCTCCGCGGCGCGTCCAGCGTTGCGCTTATCTTTGGCTTGGCGGGAGCACTTCCTGCCTGGGCGCAAGACACGGTCACACCACCGGCGAAAAAAGACGAAGGCGGCGCACGCGTCGTCGTCACCGGTTCGTTCATCCAGGGCACGCCAGAAGATGCCGCCCTGCCCGTCGAAGTTTTCTCGCAGGAAGAGCTTGAAGAACAAGGCGCTCCGACGGCTCTGGAATTCGCCAAGAGCCTGACGATTGCCGGTCCGACGACCGGTGAAGCCTACTACTTCTCTGGCGCGCAGCTGACCGGCTCGGTCAACTACAACCTGCGTGGCCTCGGTTCGGACAAGACGCTTGTCCTGCTGAACGGCCGCCGCATGAGCCAGAACACCGCCAACATCCCGTCGGCGGCCTTGGCCCGCACCGAGATCCTGAAAGACGGCGCGGCCGTGATTTACGGCGCCGACGCCACCGGCGGCGTCGTCAACTTCATCACGCGCGATGACTTCGTCGGCCTCGAGGTCGGCGGTCAGTACAAGATGATCGACGGTTCGGACGGCGACTACTCCGTCAGCATCCTGGGCGGCGTCGGCGACGACAACGTCAACTTCCTGTGGTCGGCGGAATACGAGCATCGCTCGCGCCTTGAATCCGAAGAGCGTGACTGGGCCAAGGGCTCCTATGGCGTGAACCCCGCGCCGTGGTCGACCCTGACCAACGTTGCTTCGTGGCTGCCGCGCGGCGCGCTGCCTGCTTATCCCGGTGCCGACCCACTCGCGCCTAACCCGAACTCGGCCAACGGCGAATATGGGCTGCCGGTTGCGGGCCTCATCCGCGATTTCACGCAATCATCGTGCGAAGCGGTCGGCGGCGTCTACAACCCCAACGGCGTTGCCGCTGGCGTTCCGGCCTGCTCGTACAACTATATTTCCTACTATAACCTCGTCGAAGAGAACGACATCTATCGCGGGTTTGCGCAGATCAATGCGTCGATCAACGAGAACATGGAGTTCCATGCCGACGCTTCGTATGGCCAGGTGATGTCGCCGCAGGTGTTCGGTTCGCCGGCCCAGCCGGTGATCCGTGGTCCGGGGCGTTCGTCGGGTGCGACGTACCAGTTCTACGTGCCGATCACCAACCCCTATGCTGCGGCATTCGCTGCAGCCAACGGCGCCCCCGTAACCACGGCGGGCTTCACGCCGCTGACCTATCGTGCGTTCGCGCACGGCGGCAACCCGTTCATGGGCGAAGGCAATGGCTACGGCGTGCCGTCCAAGATCGACAACCAGATCTGGCGCGTTTCGTCGGGCATCAAAGGCACGCTCGGCGACTGGGCCGGCATGGCGAAGGACATCGGCTACGACTTCGCCGTGACCTACAACCAGTCGATCTCGTATGCGGACTCGCCGGACATCGTCGGCTTCCGCCTGCAGGAAGCCCTGAACGGCTTCGGCGGCCCGAACTGCTCGGTCGCTGACCAGAACCCGAACCAGTTCGGCACGCAGAACTCGACGGTCGGCGTCTCCGCCGCCGCGCGCGCTGCGTTGGGCTGCTACTACTGGAACCCCTTCGCCTCGTCCTTCCCGACGCAGCCGGAGCTCGGGCTCAACAACCCGCGCTACGTCGCTGGCTCCGAGAACCGCGCTGACGTTGCGCACTGGCTGTTCGACGATCGCGCCACCGAGACGATCAACTCGAGCCTCACGGCCGATATCGTGTTCAACGGCATGTCGGGCATCCAGCTGCCGGGCGGCGAAATCGGTTGGGCGATCGGCGGTCAGACCCGCCAGCTCGAATTCCGCGAAGTCGTCAACAGCCCGCTCTACAACGGCAACCTGCAGTGCGACTGGCCGACCACGTCCACCAGCGGCCAGACGCCGGCGGCGCAGATCCCGCTGCCGACGACCGACCCGCGGTACAACGGTTGCACGCCGGACAGGCCGGGTCCGTTCGTCTTCTTCGGCATCAACCCCCCTGACTACGCTGACCAGCAGCAGTACTCGCTGTTCGGCGAAGCCCAGATCCCGCTGCTCGACAACCTGAACTTCCAGGCTGCCGTTCGCCGCGAGGAATTCTCGGGCGGCCTTGGCGCCACGGTGTACAAGGTCTCGGGCAAATGGGACGTGGTGGGTCCGCTCTCGCTGCGCGGCTCCTACGGCACCAACTACCAGGCCCCGCCGGCCGGCCTCATCCCGGGCGACATCAACAACGGCGTGAACAGCTACACCCGCGCTGCGGGCAACTGGCTGGGCGCGCAGACCGTCACCCGCAACGATGTGGTTCCGGAAACGGCCACCGCATGGAACCTCGGCGCGATCTGGCAGTCGCAGGGCTTCGCCCCTGACCACGACCTGTCGATCATCGTCGACTACTTCGACATCGAGACCGAAGACGAACTCGGCCTGCTGGCAACCGCCAACCAGATCGCCGACGGCGTGTTCCGTTATGGCCCGACGGCCGCGGGCATCGCCGCCCCGACCTCGGGAATGGCGTTCGCGACGCAACAGGGCGTGCTGACCGGCACGGCCGTCAACTCCGGCCTCGCCTACGCCGACTGCTCGCACCCGCTGATCAGCCGCGTCACCTTCAACGGTGGCCCGTGCGTCCAGGGTGTCACACAAGCCAACGCGCTGAACACGATCCGTACCGACTTCGGCAACGGACCGGGCCAGCACACGGCCGGCTTCGACGTCCAGATCAACTACTCGCTGCCGTTCGGCCCGGGCGACCTCACGGTCGCTGCCACGGCCACGAAGGTTGAAGTCGACGAAAACACCGCCACGGAACTGGATGGCTTCACGGTTGCCCCGGCTGACGATCGCCTTGGCTTCCTGAACTACGCCGTCGTCGGCTTCGCCTCGCCGGAACTGCGTGCAAACCTGAGCGTCAACTACGCGCTGGACCAGCACAACTTCCGCCTGGCGGCGCAGTACGTCTCTGGCGTCACCGACGAGCGCGGTCCGGTCACTCCGGGCGGCTTCCTGCCGGGCTCGAGCACCCCGTACAGCACGACCTTCTATGGCGTGGAAAGCGGCGACTGGCTGTCGTACGACTTCACCTACCTGTTCCGCGTGACGGAAGACCTGCGCCTCACGGCGACGGTTACCAACATCACGGACGAAGACCCGCCGCAGTCCCGCCAGGAACTCGGCTACGACCCGCGCATGGGCAGCCCGCTGGGCCGCACGTTCGAGGTCGGCATCAAGAAGACCTTCTAGGTCTCTGGATCACGAAACAGACGGGAACAGGCGGCCTCTGGGCCGCCTGTTTTCGTTTTGGGGCGGGGCTGATCTCCGTCAAAGCCGAAGGATCGGCCCTGGTCTTACGTTCAACCCGGAACACAAGGCAGTGTGGTGCGGCGTCGTGCGTTTGACGCTGTCAGGCCCTTGTCGGATATTACGGCGTCCCGCACATGAGCAGAAACGAGAGGACAACTCCCCCATGACCTCCCCGATGATTACCCGCGTCCTGTCCTCGACAGCCATCGCCGCCCTCGCCCTTGCCATCACCGCCTGCTCGGGTGGGGAAGCATCTGCGCCCGCCGGCGAGGCCGCCGCGCCGGCCGCCACGGAGGCGGCAGAGGCCGCCCAGCCGGTAGTGGAAGCAGCCGCGACCACCGCGCCAGCCGATGCAACCCAGATGGCGGGCATGGATCACAGCGACCCGGCCGCGCACGCCGCCATGGCGCCTCCCGCGGCGCCTGCTGTGTCGCCCGCTCCCGCGCCGGTGGTTGCGCCCGACAACAAGGATCAGGGCGGCGCCTACGTGCTGCCCGCCGCTGCCGTGACCGGGCACGACCTGCCCCACGCCAGGATCGCCAACTTCAAGCTGACCGACCAGACCGGCAAGTCGTGGGAGCTCTACAAGCTGACCGACGCCAAGGCGATCGTTCTGACCATGCACACCAAGGGCTGCCCGATCGGCCAGCAGTTGGTGCCGGACTTCAAGGACATCCAGGCCAAGTACGGCCCCAAGGGCGTGCAGTTCCTGATGCTGAACTCCAACAGCTATGACACGCCGAAGATGATCGCCGACGAAGTGGCCAGCTTCAAATCCGTGATCCCCGTCCTGAAGGACACGCCGGACCAGGCGACCGGCGAGCCGTTGGGCGTTGAGCGCGCGACCGAGACGCTGGTGATCCAGCCCGGCACGTGGAAGATCCTCTACCAGGGCCCGCTCAACGACCGCGTCACCTACGGCCGCGCCCGCGCCAAGGCAGACCAGCAGTATGTCGGCAACGTGCTCGATGCGATGCTGACGGGCCATGCCGTGACGCCGGCGTATATCGCGCCGGAGGGCTGCATCCTGGTGTTCGACAAGCGCCAAAAGGGGTGAGGGCCGTTCTTCGCGTTTCCGTTTGGGCGGCGAGCGTTGAGAGAGACCCCCTCCTGTCCTCCCCCTTTCAGGGGGAGGAACCCTGCGGGACAAATTTGCCCAGCTTTTGGCTACGGCGTTGCAACGTTGGTCCCTCCCCCTGAAAGGGGGAGGACAGGAGGGGGTCACTCTCTCAATGCTCGCCGGCTGCGCACGAAAACAACCCCGGGTTGTCCCTAATGCTCCCGAGCCGCTGGCCCAGCCATGCAGGCGCATGCAGCGACGTATGGTGTTCAGGGCCGGAGGCCTCGTCGTCCTGCTCGCCCTGCTGGCGGGCGGCGGATGGTGGCTGGCGGATCAGGCGGCGTTTGTGACGACCAGTGATGCCCGCGTCAGGGCGCGCATGGTGACGTTATCGGCGGAGATTGCAGGACGCATCGAGGAGATGCCTGTCGAGGCGGGCGACCGGATCACGCCGGGTCAGGTTCTCGTGACGCTGGACGACGCGAAGGCGAAGCTGGCGCTGGCGGCGGCGACGCTCGATCTCAAGGCCATGGAGGCAGAGGTGGCGCGCGAGCGGCTTTCCGCTGACGTGACGCGCGAGCGCGGCGACCAGCGCGTGGCGGCGCGGGAAGCGGCGGTAGCGGCAGCGGCGGCCGACGTGGCGGCGGCGCAGGCGGTGTATGCGCGCAGCGAGGCGGACCATCATCGGGCGAGCACGCTGCATGCGTCCGGCGTGGTGGCGCAGGCGGCTATGGATCGCGCGACGGCTTCGCTGGAGGTGGCGCGGCAAACGACGGCGCGGGCAATGGCCGAAGAGACGGACCGGCGGGCAGGCGTCGGCGAGGCGGCGGCTGAAGCGAAAGAGGCTGACGTCGCCCTGCGCAGGGCGGAGGCGATGGCGGTTTCCGCGCATGCGCTCCAACAGCGCGTTGCCCTGTTGAAAGTGGAGCTGAAGCAGCATCGCGTGACCAGCCCGCTGCAGGGCGTGGTGGACGAGGTGTTCGCCGAGCCGGGCGAGCACGTGGCAGCGGGCGCGCGGCTGGCGCTGGCGCATGGCGACGCCATGTGGATCGAAGCCAACATCAAGGAGCCGGAGCTGCCGCGCATCCGCGTGGGGGCGGAGGTGGAAATCCATCTCGATGCGGCGCGCGGCGTTTGCCGTGGCGTGGTGGAGCGCATTGGCGATGCCGCGACTTCGGAGTTCGCCGTGGTGCCCAACGCCAACCCGGCAGGCGTGTTCACGAAGATCACGCAGCGCGTGCCGGTGCGGGTGCGGTTCGGCGCAGCGTGCGGGCAGGCGCGGCCGGGGGCGATGGCGACGTTGCGGATACGGGCCTCTTGAGAACGTGGTCGCTGATCGGCGTGCTGGCGATCGGATCGATCGGCACGATGACGGCGGCGACCATCGTGAATGTTGCCCTGCCGTCCGTAATCGGCGCGCTGGGACTGGGGCAGGAAGAGGCGCAGTGGCTGTCGACAGCGTTTCTTGCAGCGTCGACGGGGTTCATGCTGCTGAACACGTGGTGCGTGGCGCGCTTCGGCATGCGGGCGAGTTTCGTCGCGGCGATGGCGAGCTTTGTTATCGGCAGCGTGATGGGGGCGATGGCGCAGGACCTGTCACTGCTGATCCTCGGGCGGATGATGCAGGGGGCGGGCGCGGGGCTGATCCAGCCAATGGCGATGGTGGTGATCTACACGCGCTTCCCGGTGGCGATACGCGGGTTTGCGGTGGGGATCTATTCGCTGTGCGTGATCGTGTCGCCCGCATTCGGCCCGGCGGCGGGCGGGTGGCTGATCGATGCGTTCGACTGGCGCGTGGTGTTTGTCGCGACGACGCCGCTGGCGTTGATCGCGGCGGGGCTGGGATGGCGGATGCTGCCGGCGCGCGAGGCGGGGGAGCGCATGCGGCTGGATTGGCCGGGGCTGGCGCTGGTGATGGCGGCGCTGGCGCTGGTGCTGCAGGGGCTGGCGCATGGCGCGCGCGAGGGGTGGGAGGATGCGGGTACAAGCGCGCGGCTCGCCGGGGGCGTGGCGGCGACGCTGGCCTTCCTGGCGTGGGAGTGGCGGCATCCCGCGCCGGTGCTGAACCTGCGGCTGTTCACGCGGCCAGCCTTCTGCGCGGCAGGGGCGACGATCTTCCTGACAGGGGCGGCGGTCTACGGATCGACGTGGCTGGCGCCGTTGTTCGTGCAGCTGGTGCAGCGCTATTCGCCGCTGGGGGCGGGCGAGATCCTGCTGCCGGCAGGGGTGGCGATGGCGGTGTGCTTTCCGCTGGCGGGGCGGCTGAGCGACCGGGTGGACCCGCGCCTGCTGCTGGCGGCCGGGGCGGTGATGTTCACGGGCGCGATGGCGATGCTGTCGGAGGTGGCGTTCGCGACGGAGGCGGGATGGATCGTGGCGGCGCTGGTGCTGGCGCGCGCGGCGACTGGGGTGAGCATGCCGTCGGCCAACGCCAGCGCGATGACGCATGCGGGCGGGATGGTGGCAGCAGCAGCGCCAGCGGCGACGTTCCTGAGCCAGACGGGCGGCGCGCTGGGCGTGGCGGGGCTGTCGGCGCTGCTGCAGTATCGCACGGCGTTTCATGGCGACGCGCTGGCGGCGGGGATACGCGAGACGCAGATTGATCCGGCGGATCTTGGTCGCGTGATCTGGCAGAGTGCGCAGATGCTGGCGTTTCGCGACTGTTTTCTGGCGACGGCGGTGGTTGGGTTTATGCTTTTGCCGCTGGGATTAATGGTTCCGCGCAGGGCCGATCGAGCGAATTTCACCGATCGGTTCAAACCCGTTTTGACCCTGTTCCGGTAATTTACCTGCTGTTGAGGGTAGGGTTTTCGCAGAGCGGGCCGCTATGCGCGCTGAACGTTTGGGATGGGCTGATCGCCCCCAGGTGGTGGACGCCGAAAGGCGCGTGAGCGATCACGCGCCCGCCGCGATCACGCATGTCTCGCGCCGCAAACGCCTGATCCATCGCAGCAGCATCCGCCTGATCACGCGCGCCGTGGATGCGGTCGTGCTGTTCCTTGTTGTCCTCGCCCTCACCTACAGCCATGGCGTCGACCTGTGGCGACTGCCGGTGCTGCTGGCCCTGCCATTCCTGTTGCTGCCGGTGCTGACGGTCGTCGGCGTCTATCTCGCGGGTGGCTATCGATTCCGCTACGCCGGGTCGGTGGCGGGACACCTGCTGCGCGCGACCGCCGGGGGCGCTGCCGGACTCGGCGCGGGGTATGTGCTGTCGCTGGCGACAGGCTTCCCGCTGCCGTTGCTGTTTGCCAACATCTGCGCGATCTGTGCGCTGACGCTGGTGGCCCTGCACGCCAACTATCTGGGCATGGTGCGCGCGGCGACGCGGCGCGGCGTGCTGTCGGACAATGTGGTGATCGTGGGCGCAACGCCCGCCGCGGCGCGCATCGTTTCGCGCAACGTGCGCGAGCGCGAACTGAACATTGTTGGCTATTTCGATGATCGCGCCGGCCGCACGGCCGCGACCATGATGGGCGACACGCCCCGCCTGGGCGACGTGGACGACCTTCTGGCCTGGAGCGGCCTGCCCGACATCGACCGGATCGTCGTGACCGTGACGTCCACGGCGCAGGCGCGCGTGCGCGAGTTGATCGATCGTATCCGTAACCTGCCTCACGAAATCATTCTGGTGCTCGACCTCGAAGGGTTCAGCCCCGAGACGACTTCGCTCGCGCGGGTGGTCGATGCGCCGGCCGCCTATGTTTCCGGCGCGCCCAAGGATATGCGCCGCGCAACCGTGAAGCGGGCCTTCGACCTGACGGTCGCCGCGACCTCACTGGTCGTGCTGGCTTTGCCGATGCTGGTGATCGCGCTGTTGATCCGGCTGGACAGCAAGGGACCGGTGCTGTTCCGCCAGAAGCGCCACGGCTTCAACAACGAGATCATCCGCGTCTGGAAATTCCGCACCATGCGGCCGGACAAGCAGGCCGAGGAAGGCATCATCAGCCAGACCACGGCAAATGATCCGCGCGTGACGCGCATTGGCCGCTTCCTGCGCATGAGCAGCCTGGACGAGCTGCCGCAGATCTTCAACGTGCTGAAGGGCGAGATGTCGATCGTCGGCCCGCGCCCGCACGCCGTCGGCATGACGGCGGGCTCCATCGAAGTGACGCGCACCGTGGGCGATTATGCCCATCGCCATCGCATGAAACCGGGCATGACCGGCTGGGCGCAGGTGAATGGGTCGCGCGGCCCTTGCCACACGCCGGATGAAGTGCGCGAGCGCGTGCGGCTGGACATGGATTACGTCAACCGCGCGTCCGTCTGGCTCGACCTGTGGATCGTGCTGAAAACCGTTCCCTGCCTTCTGGGCGATCGGGAGAAGAGCCGGTGAGCCCCATGCACGCTGTGAAACTGGTCCACGAGCAGATGGCGCCTGCCCTTTCGGGCGAGCGCATCCACGACAACGCGTACTGGCGCGGTGCGGCGGCGCGGCTCTCGGTGTGCATTCCAGTCTATCGCAACGATGTGACGAAGCTGATGGACGCGCTGGCGGCGTGCAAATCCTCGTCGCTGGTGGAGCTGGTGTTCTTTGACGACGGCGGCGGCGATGCCGAGCTTCTTGCGAAGCTGGAAGCACATGCCGGACGCGTTCCGGCAGCGATCCGCATCGTTTCGGCGGCGGCCAACCGCGGCCGCTCGGCCGCGCGCAATGCCGCGATCCGCCATGCGCGGTGCGACTGGCTGCTGTTGCTGGACGCCGACATGATGCCGGACAGCGAGGGCTTCCTCGAAGGCTATCTCGATGCGATGGACACGACCTGGGAGCCGGCCATCATCGTTGGCGGCTACTCGCTGAAGACCGCTTCGACGGACAAGGCGTTTGCCCTGCACCGCTGGCAGGCCGAGGCGTCGGAATGCCTGCCGGCGGCAAAGCGCAACGAAGCGCCGGGGCGCAATGTGTTCTCCTCCAACGTGCTGGTTCACAAGCTGGTGCTGGACGCCTGCCCGTTCGACGAGCGGTTTGCGGCGTGGGGTTGGGAAGACACGGACTGGGGCCTGCGCGCGCAGCGCTGGTATCCCGTGCGCCATATCGACAATACCGCGACGCATCTCGGGCTTGATACCGACGCTGCGCTGATGGCGAAGTATGGCCGTTCGGGCCAGAACTTCGTGCTGATGGCGACGCGCCACCATGAGGAAGCGCAGCGTATGCCGCTGTTCCGCGCGGCAAAGCGTTTCCGCCGCCTGCCGATGCGCAAAGCGCTGACAGCCGTGGCCGGGTTTGCGGCGCAGGCGCGCTGGCTGCCGCTTGGCCTGCGTGGCCGCGCGCTGAAGGCGTGGCGTGCGCTGATCTATGCCGGGGCGCTGCCATGACGCAGTGGAATTATGTCCCCTCGCGAACGGCCGTCGCCAAGGTCCAGCGCCGCGTGGTGCAGTGGCGGCGTGCGTGTATCGCGCAGGTGGCGCCGGACAGGCCGATCGTGAGCTTCACCTTCGATGACTTTCCGAAGTCTGCCCTGAACGGCGCGGACGTGATCGAGAAGCATGGCGGCAAGGCCGGCTTCTATGCGTGCTCGTCCTTCCTCGGGCAGCGCAGCCCGGTGATGGGCGAAATGTTCGACGCGGATACGCTGGCCGAGCTGCGCCAACGGGGACACGAGGTGGGTGCGCATTCGCACACGCACCTCGATTGCGCGCAGGCGCGGCTGGAGCGCGTGGAGCGCGATATCGGCGAGAACCTGGTGGCGCTGGCCGAGGCGGGGCATCACGAGACGGTTTCGGCGTTTGCCTTTCCCTATGGCGAGACGACGTATGCGGCCAAGCGCTGGGTCGGCGATGTGTTCGCCACCGGGCGTGGCGTGCTGCCGGGATTCAACCTTGGCGAGACGGATCGCAGCCAGTTGCGCGCGGTGGAGCTGGGATCTTCGGAGGCGCATCGCCGCCGGGCGTTCGTGATGCTGGAGGCGGCCCTGCGCCGCAAGGGATGGCTGTTCTTCTTCACCCATGATGTGGGCGCAACGCCGACCGACTATGGCGCGCCGACAGACCTGATCGAGGAGCTGGCCGTGCGGGCGCTGGAAGGTGGGGCCATCCTTGCCGCACCGACGCTGGGTGCCGTGTTGAGCGGCGTGATCGACTGAACCTGCCGTGCGCCGAGCGCCAGCTTGGTTGCGACGAACACGTAGGTGGCCCAGAGAATGCTGTTCTGGGCGAGGATGATGCTTTCCGACATCGCGAACAGCATGAACTGCGCGAGGAAGCCGAGCGCGAAGACGCCGGAAGGCGAGGCCAGCGACAGCCGCCCTGCCCGCGCCAGCGACAACGCAAGGTCGATCACATAGATCGCCACGCCGACGAGGCCGAGTGAGATGGCAAGATCGAGCCAGCCATTGTGGCCGGAGGGCGCGGGCCAATCGACTGCGCGGGCGAGCCAATAGCGCGGCTCAGACTCGAGGCCCCAGAAGGCGAGATAGCCGTAGCCGAGGGCGGGCTTCTTCTCGATGGCGTCGACAAGCTGGACCCAGATGTCTGTCCGGCCTGTCAGCGTTGCGTCCTTGCCGACGAGGCCGAGCAGGACGCCGGGCGCGGTGACGAAGATCACGATGGCGAGACCGCCAACGACAGCGAGGCTCCACGCCAGCGCGAGCGACCAGCGCCGGCCTTTCAGCATCCACCAGGCGCAGGCGAGGATGCCGAGGCCGAGCGCGGCGGCAAGCAGCGAGGTGGCGGATTTGGACAGGACCACCAGCACGAGCGCGAGGACCGCGCCGCCGATCCACCAACGGCGTAGCGGGACGTCGCGCCAGGCCAGGAAGGCAAACAGGAAGGAGGCGCGCGCGGCATGGCCGCCCATGGCGTTCTTCTCGCTCCAGCCGCCCATCCAGGCGCCGGGGTGGGCTTCGCTGTGGGAGAAGCCGGGGACGACGATGCCGGCGATGAAGCTCAGCGCCATCAGCACGAACCAGACGGCGGCGAGCAGGCGCAGGGCGCCGAGCCAGTCGAACCGCGCAGCGAGGTAGATGCCAAGAAGCGTCGTGGCCAGAACGGCGACGCCACGGCGGAAGGATAGCTCGGGGTCGATCGACCATAGGGCCGAAGCGATGGCGACAAGCGCGAGGATGACCAGCCATGGCGAGCGCAGGAGCGCGCGCCAGGTCTCGCGACCGGCGAGGATGAGACCGATGCCGATCAGGCCGTAGAAGGGCAGCCAGAGATAGCGGAGGAAGGTGCTCTCGGGGATCTGGCCGGTGACATCGACGGCGCCGGGCGACAGCAGGCGCGGCAGGAAGGCCTCGGCGAACATGAAGAGGGTAATGCCCGCCAGCGCGTATTCAAGGCGGCTGATCGGCCGGGTCATCTGGCGAAGCGGTCGGCCACGCGGGCGTCGCCCTGCTGGCGGCTGAGCACGATGCCGCCGACGCGGCCGCCGTGCGCCTCGATCTCGCGGCGGAGAATGTCGACATCGCCGGGCGGGGTTTCGTCGGCGCGGACGACGATGACGGTGCGGTCGATCTGCGAAGTGATGGCGAGACCGGCGCCGGCAAGCTCCAGCGCGGGGGCGTCGATGACGGCCCAGTCGGTGGCGGAGCGGACGGTGTTCCAGTAGCCGGGCTGGGTGCGGATGCGGACGGCATGGCCGGGCTTGAGGCGGGCGGCGTCGAACTGCGTCACCATCAGGCGGGTGTCGCCGACGCGATGCGCGGTGAAGAGGCCGAGGCCGGCCATGGCGTCGGGATCTTCCGGCTCGATGGAAAAGAAGGGCTGCGTCTTGAGCGCGGCGGAGTAAGGCGGGCCGACGCCGCCGAATGTCTTGGCGAACGGGCCGACGGCGAAAGCGTTGAACAGGTGGTTGCGCTTGAGGTCGAGGTCGACGAGCCAGACGGCGCGGCGGGCCTGCTCGGCAGCAAGCAAGGCGAAGGACGCGGCGATGCTGGACACACCCTCGCCTGCACGCGCGGAGATGAACATCACGCTGCGCCCGCCTTCGGTCGCGGGGGTCTGTGCGAGCGAGCGGTAGAGATCGCGGAGATCGGCGCGCAGGTCCTTCATCTAGCGCTCCCGCGTGGCAGCGAGGACGCTGACGCCAAGTGTACGCTCGACGGAGCTAGCGGTGGCGAGCGTGGGGACGGACCAGGCGCGGAACAGGCCGATAGCGAGCGCGCTGATCAGGCCGAACAGGGCGGCGGCGATGAGGATGGTGCGCTTCAGGCTGTCGCCGCGGGCGGGCGGACGAGCGGCTTCATAGATGGAGATGTTGCCTGCATTGCGGGCGGCGAGTTCGGTGCGCGCGCGTTCGGACTGTTCGCGCGAGGCGAAGGCGGCGGCGGAGGTATCAAGCGCGTCGCGGTCGCGCTTGAGGCGCATGTAGTCGGGCTGCAGGGCGGCGAGCTCGCTGATGCGGGTTTCGGCGGTGCGCTTCTGTTCGGACAGCGCGGTGAGGCGGCCGGTGAGGGCGCTGATGGTGGCGCCCTGCACGGCGCGGTCGGCTTCGAGCGCCTGCCAGGTGGGATTGGGGCCGATGCGGCGGAGGCCCTGCGTCGGCGCAGTGCTCAGGAAGCTTTCCATCTGCGTGATCTTCCGCTCGATGTCCTTCACGGCGCGGCTGTCGGGCAGGTAGCGCGTCAGCAGGTCTTCGCGTTCGATGCGGAGTTTCACCAGCTCCTGCTCGGAGGTGGTCTCGACATACAGATCGACCTCGCGCGGGGTGGAGTTCATCTGGCGGGCAAGGCCTTCGGACTTGGCCTGCGCTTCACGGAGCGATGCCTCGACCTTCGCCTGTTCGTCGGAGATGTCGCTGAAAAGCCTGGTCGCGGCGTTGACCTCGGCGTCGTAGGCGCTGAGGCCGTTCTTGGCGAGATAGTCGCGCAGCACCTTGTCGGCGTCCGCGAGGCGGCCTTCGATGATGGTGCGCTGGTCGGCGAGGTTCTGCGTGCCCTGCCCGGAGAGAACCTCCTGCCGGTATTTCATGTACTCGGCCACGAAGGTGTTGAGCGTCTGGGCGGCGAGCTCAGGCTCTTCGTGCGCGTAGGTCATGTGCAGGATCGAGGATTTCGGCGCGGAGGAGATGCCGAGATCGTGCGCGAAGGCTTCGAGCGCTTCCTGGTCGACGATGTAGCCGCCGCCATCGCTGGCCCGCAGGCGGGCTTCGGCGAGGCGGGGATAGAGTTTCGACAGGCCCACGACCTTGATGACGCGCTCGGCGATCACCGGCGAGCGCGCAAGTTCGGATTCAGACTGCAGCACATCTTCCTGTTGCGGGAAGGCGCCGCGGGCAGCGTCGCCGATCACGGGGTCGAACACATACTCCGCGCCAAGCCGCACCAGCAGGCGCGTGTTGGCGGTGTACTTGGTCGGCGTCAGGAAGGCCGCGAACAGGCCGAGCATCACGATCGGCACAAAGACCAGCAGCATCAGCCACTTGGCGCGCCACAACTGGAGCAGCGTATCGACCAGCCCAAGGCGCGGCCGAAGACGCCCGACGCGCGGCTGCGCGACAGGTCGGTCCGCTACGCCTTCCGGCGCACGTTCGCTCCAGGTTTCGACACTCAAAGGGACGCATATCCCGTGGTTAACGCCCCAGACTTCGCCCGCGCCGCTTAAGAACCGGTTATCCATTCTGGGCGACATCGGTTGGCATGTCGGATCTTCGTGCATCCGCCCTCGCCTGCCTCGCGGCGCTGGCAGCCCTTTCCGGCTGCGCCGGCGACCCCTTGCCCGCGCAATCCCCTGATTTTCCAGTCGCTTCCTACCCGAAATGGCGGGAAGACGACGCCGCCTACCGCTTCTATCCCGGCGACAAGTTCCGCATCGATGTGCGCACCGCCCCGGAGCTTTCCGCCGAGCTGACCATCGCCCCGGACGGCCGGATCAGCCTGCCAACCTATGGCCCGGTGATGGCCGGGGGCCAGACCGTGCGGGAGCTGCAGGTCAGCCTCGAGAATGTTTACGGCAACGAACTGCGCGATCCGTCGCTGGTGGTGACGCCGACCGAGTTCGGTTCGCAGAAGGTGTTCGTCGGCGGTGAGGTGAAAGACCCCGGCGTGTTCGAACTGCCCGGCGAGATCGACGTGCTGCAGGCCATACTGCTGGCCGGCGGCTGGACCGAGGAAGGCAAACCCACGCATGTGATCATCATGCGCCGCCAGCCCGGTGGCGAGATGATGACGCGCGTGGTGGACGTGCGGAACGGCCTTGGCCGCGCCGAACTCTATGACATCGGCCCGCTGCGCCGGTTCGACGTTGTCTATGTCACGCGCAAGATGATCGCCGACGAGAACTTGTTCGTGAAACAGTGGATACGGGATGCGCTCCCGATCGACTTCTCGTTGTTCTATGATGTGGCGAAGTTCTAGCGCCGGCTGGTCGGTCTCTATCTGCAAATCAAGACTTCTGCTGCGCGCTGATCCACTCAAGCGCTAGTTCAGGCCAGGATTTTGTGCCGACGGTGTAACGGCCACTCTCCCCCCTGCCGATCGCCGCCACGCACGCGGCACGGGCCTCATCAAGACGCCCCGCAAGCGCGAACAGCGTAACAAGCTCCGCAAGCCAAGCACCCCTATGCCCCTGCTGTTCCGCCTGATCTTCGATGAACTTGGCGAGCGCACGCACGTCAAAAGGTATGGGTGGATCGGAAGCCTGAATGTTGGCCCAGTCCAACACCCGAACGGCGATGTCTTCGGCCTCACCGTCTTCTGAAATCTGGGCTTCTGACCAAGCCGGTCCCTGGCAGGTCCAAGCTCCGAACAGGCGAAATGAAAGAGCCTCCGTGACGTTTTCGGGCGTTTTCACGATCTCCCAGAACAGGGGATCGAGCGCCATCGGCTTTGCTCGAAACTCTACGGTGGTGCAATCCTGCCTCACCCAAGGACCGCCTCGCACATCAAGAAACCAGCCGTCGCGTTCTTGAAAAAGCCACCCCCATGCGAAGCGCCAGCCTTTCGCTGGAGCCATCCTTTTCAACTCGGCGGAGACGGCTGCGCCAAGGGTTTTTCTGGCTTTCTCATACTCTCGGCGCGACTGAGGCATGCGCCAATGGATATCAGAAAGCACCGGCGGGGAAACGGCGTCTTTCGGCGAACTCATTGATTGAAGTTGCGCAGCCTGCAGCTAGCCTCCTTGGCCAGAAGCATTCCCACCCTCAGCTGGGTACATCCTTCGAGACGATCGCTTCGCGATCCTTCAGGATGAGGTCGGTGGGCCAGACTTCCAGAAAATCATCACTGTCATTCCGGACACGCGAAGCGTGAGCCGGAACCCAGGGGCCGCAGGCATCGCCCGTGTCGCTCCTGGGTTCCGGCTCGCGTGCTTCGCACGCGTCCGGAATGACAGGCTTGCGGTTTTTTTGTCTCGTCGTCGGATTCCCTTCATCCGGTCCGTCTTTCAGGAATGGCCGCAGGAAAAGCTGGCCCAACATGGAGTTCGTGGCGCATGATTGCGCCGACATCACCCGGAGATTTCCGATGATCCCGACCATTACCGCCTTTGCCGCTTCGCCCGATCGTGGCCGGGGACTGGCGCGGGACACGCGGGTCCGCTGGGCGCTGGAGGAGGTGGGACAGCCTTACGAGGTTCGCCTGCTCTCCTTCGCCGCGATGAAGGAGCCGGCGCACAAGGCGCTGAATCCGTTCGGGCAGATACCGACCTATGAGGATGGCGACCTTGCCCTGTTCGAAACGGGATCGATCGTGCTGCACATTGCGGAAAGCCATGCCGGATTGTTGCCGGTGGAGGCGCATGCGCGGGCGCGGGCGATCACATGGATGTTCGCCGCGCTCAACACGGTGGAGCCGCCGATCCTGGAGCGGGCGAACGCCGTTCTGACGGAGCGCGACAAGTCATGGCATACCGAGCGCATGCCCATGCTCGATGAGCGCGTTCGCGTTCGGTTGGCGGACCTGTCGCGTCATCTTGGCGACAAGGCCTGGCTGGACGGCGACTTCAGCGCGGGCGACATTCTTATGGTGCATTCGCTTTTGCGATTGCGGCCATCCTCGACGCTGCTGGAGGAGTTTCCGAACCTGCTGGCCTATCTCGCGCGGGCGGAGGCAAGGCCGGCCTATCAGCGCGCCTTTGCGGCACAGCTGGCGGTTTTCACGGCCAACAGCGGAGGCTGAACCGGGCTCCGTTGGCTCTTTCCGAACGGGCGCCGCCGCCCTAGAACAGCGGCATGAAAATCGAAGCCCTGCCCCGTCGTCGCTACACCCCGGCGCCTACGCCGATCCAGAAGCTGGAAAAGCTGTCGAAGCATCTCGACGGGCCGGAGATATGGATCAAGCGCGATGACCTGACTGGCCTGGCTGGCGGCGGCAACAAGACGCGCAAGCTGGAATTCCTCGTCGCCGATGCGCTGAAGCAGGGGGCGGATACGCTGATCACGGTCGGCGCGGTGCAATCGAACCATTGCAGGCTCACGCTGGCGGCGGCGGCGCATGAGGGACTGAAATGCCGGCTCGTACTGGAGCAGCGCGTGGCGGGGAGCTATCGCAAGGAAGCGAGCGGGAACAATTTCCTGTTCGACCTTCTGGGCGCGGAGGCGCTGACCATCGTGGAAGGCGGAACAGACCTTGCCGCAGCGATGAATGCCGAAGTGGAGAAGCTCAAGGCGCTGGGGCGGAAGGGCTATGCCATTCCGGGCGGCGGATCGAACGCGCTGGGCGCGATGGGGTATGTCGTCTGCGCGCGCGAGATCCTGAACCAGTCGCTCGAGCAGGGCCTGAGCTTTACGGATTTCGTCGTGGCCTCGGGCAGCGCGGGGACGCATGCGGGATTGCTGGTGGGGTTCACCGCCGCGAATGCAGGCGTACCGCTGACGGGCGTGAACGTGCGGCGGCCGCGCGCGGAGCAGGAAGGCAATGTGCACAAGCTGGCCGTGGAAGCGGCGGCCTTCGCGGGCCTGCCGGCGCCGTCGCGCGAGAGTGTTGTGGCGCTCGATGAATGGGTGGGGCCGGGATACTCGCTGCCGACCGACGAGATGGTTGAAGCCGTGCGGCTGTTTGCGCGGCTGGAGGGCGTGCTGCTCGATCCGGTCTATACCGGCAAGGCGGCGGCGGGGCTGATCGGCCTGATCCGGCGCGGACACTTCAAGGCGGACGCGAAAATCCTGTTCGTGCACACGGGCGGCGCGCCATC
>Ga0208492_1000887_pt1 | contig 22167 bp, 23 predicted proteins | sample Subbioar_CSW14AB_FD_184820 | JGI IMG/M metagenome (GOLD analysis project Ga0208492, IMG submission 184820) | Serpentinite rock and fluid subsurface biosphere microbial communities from McLaughlin Reserve, California, USA - CR12Mar_CSW14AB (SPAdes) | ecosystem: Environmental > Terrestrial > Deep... | reverse complement strand
AGCTGCTGGGCGATGCCCCAGGCGATGGAGCTGTCATTGGCAACGCCCATCACGACGCCGCGCTTGCCCTTCATCAGGTCGCCCGTGGGAAAGGACCATTTGGACATGGGAACGCTCCTTGTGCTTCGGTTCGCGGGGTAGGGGGGGATGGCAGGCCAGTCAAGCAGGTGGGGCAAGCGGGCCGCATTCAAGCATTGCCGCTACGGCTGCGGGCCCTAGGATGGCCTGACGTGGACGAAAGGGATGGGCCGTTGAGCGAACTCACCGATCTGATCGAAGCGGCGTCGGCTGCCCCGGGAAAAGCCGGGCTGCTGAAAGCGGTTATCCGCGCCGCAGACGATGCGGTGGAACCCGAGGAAGCGGTGCGCTGGCTCGCCGGGCTCGATCCCTTGCCCTACGATGTCGATGTTCGTCGCTTCGCCGCCGACTTTCTCGAAGACCAGGGCGAGACACCCGCCGCCCTGCGCTGGCTGGCGGGCGATGATCCGAAACTCGGCGTCGACCGCGCGCACATCCTGCTCGGCGCGGGCCGTCTGGGCGAGGCGGCCGAAGCCTATGTTGCCGCCATCACGGCGGACCCGTCGCTGAAGGATGACGAGCTCGACGCGAAGCTCGCGCCGAAGCAGGCCTTCGCCGGCAGCAATGTGGTCAACCTGCGTGGGCCCCGCCCCGTCCCGTCGTCCGACGAGGATCTCGGCAGCCCCGGCAACCGCCTCGGCCGCGAGCCCAAGACATTCGCGGATGTTGGCGGCCTCGACGATGTGAAGAAGGACATCTCGCGCAAGATCATCCAGCCCTTCCGCAACCCGTCCCTGTTCTCGAAGTTCAAGCGCAAGGCTGGTGGCGGCGTGCTGCTCTATGGCCCTCCCGGCTGCGGCAAGACGATGATCGCGCGCGCAACGGCAGGAGAGGTGGGCGCGGCCTTCTTCTCCGTCGAGATCGCCGAAGTGCTCGACATGTTCATCGGCCAGTCGGAGAAGCGCCTCGCCAACATTTTCGAGAACGCCCGCGCCGCCAAGCCGGCCGTGCTGTTCTTCGACGAGATCGAGGCGCTGGCTGCGCGCCGCCGCTTCGGCCATTCCGACAATGGCGCCAGCATGGTCTCGACCTTCCTCAATGAGATGGACGGCGTGAACGCCACGAATGACGGCATCCTCGTGCTCGCCGCCACCAACACGCCCTGGGCCATCGACAACGCCTTCCGCCGCCCCGGCCGCTTCGACCGCGTGATCTTCATTCCGCCGCCAGACCGCGAGGCGCGCCTCGCCATACTGCAGATGGCCATGAAGGACCGCCCGCAGGAGACCGTGAACCTCGACCCCATCGCGCAGGCCACGTCGGGTTTTTCCGGCGCGGACCTTGTCGGCCTCGTCGAGGAAGCCTGCGATTTCGCCATCGAGGAAAGCCTCGATTCCGGCGAAGTCGCGCCCATCCGCCAGAAACACCTCACCGAAGCAACGAAGTCCCGCAAGCCAACCACGCTGGAATGGCTGAGCCAGGCCCGGAACTACGCCAAGTACTCCAATGAGGGCGGCCTCTACGACGACGTCACCGCCTTCCTCGAGAAGCACGGCAAGTAGGCCCCATGGACGCGTTCGAACGCGCTGCCAATGAAAGCGCCGTCTTCGCCCTGATGCGCGCCGGCAATTACCAGGGGGCCGAAGCCCGCCTGCGCACCATGCTTGGCCACAATGCCAATGATGCGCGCGCGCTCGCCCTGCTGGCCGACTGCTATCTCAACCGCAAGGACTGGAAGGAAGGGCTGAAGATCGCGCGCGCCGCCGCCAGTGCCGAACCAGACGATCCGCTGGTGCGCCAGGTGCTGAGCTATGCGCTGCAGGCCGGCGGGCAGGGCAAGAAGGCGAAGCAGGAAGCCCTGGGTCTCGCGGAAGACATCGCTGCGGAAGACCCGGAGGATTCCCACGCGCTCTATTCCCTCGCCGTCGCGCGCTTCAACACGGGCGATCACTACGGCGCAAAACTCCTGTTCGAAGACGCCGAACGCTTCGCCGGCTCCGCGCACGAGTTGATCAATGTCGCCCACCTGCGTCTCAAGGAATGGAATTACGCGGCGGCCGCAGACCTGGCGCAGCGCGCCATGCAGCTTGATCCCAACCGTCACGAAGTGTTCGAAATACTCGGTGAGTGCGCGCTGGCCCGGAAACAGCCGGTCGAGGCCTATGAACTGGGGCTCGAGGCGCTGCGCCTGTCGCCCGGCAACCGCTCGGTGATGCGCCTGCTGACGCGCGCCCGCGCCCGCGCGCGCATCTGGCTGCGGCCCTTCCTGCCGTGCATCGACTGGATCGTGGAGATGGACCGTCGCGGCCTCTTCATCGTGCCGGCGCTGATCGCGGTCATGGCTTTCATCTTCGCCGTCTCGCTCACCTACGACCTGCGCAAGATCGAAGCCGGCCAGTCGCCGGCCATCATCCTCTCGGCTGCCTCCGGCGTGCTGATGCTCTACGCGCTGGTCAGCTTCGTGACGGCCGCCGCCGCGCGCTGGCGCATCCGGCGCGACCTCCGGCGCATCTCGCTGCCGGATTTCTGAGCACCTCCGCACGCCGGGCCTTGCGACAAACTGAGACGATTCTTCTTGTTTCGGCCATCCTCGTGCGACGGGTTGCGTGCACACCACGCTCAAGGGGAGTGATCGAGGGAGACAGTCGTGACCACTGATCGATCTTCTGCACGCGTCCCAGTACGGGGCGCTGGAAACACCCTGCTCAACGCTCTCACGGGCATCGCCGCAGGCGTCGCCCTGCAGGCCGCCCTGCCGGCCGCAAGCGCGCAGGAGTATGAACTTGTCCCGCCGGCCCAGTCTGGCGCCCAGCTAGGCGCGCAGCCTACCGTCCCCGACATGATCCCCGCCGGACGCGGCATCTCGATGCGCGCCCAGATCGACGTGCTCTACACGCCGCCCGGCGCCACCGCGCCCATCCTTGTCCAGAAGGCGATCGAGACGCGCTCCGCCGCCGTCAACCTCAACAGCCAGTACGTGTTCGACGTGCTCAACAACGCCGTCCTCGCCGGTGTCGACCAGGCGCTCGCCGGCGGCGCGCAGACCGGCCGCATCAGCGTCGTCGCTGTCTGCTACACCTATGATGTCGGCGGCATCGGCGACCAGGCGCTCGCGCCCATGGGCGTCTTCATCAACACGACCGACCTCGACGTCCTGCCCAACGGCCAGGCCGCGCTACGCACCAATGTGAAAGTGATCCCGGCGCTGGTGCGTTAGATGTCGCGCTAGGTTTTCCGCCGTGCGACGAGCACGATCGGCATCTCGCTCTCGCCCAGCGGCGCGTAGATCAGCTTCGCGCGCCCATTCTCTTCCTGCGCTTCCCAGCGCGCGACGTGCACGCGGTGGACGCCGCCCGCCCGCACACTCTGACAAGCGACAGGCCCGCCATCGAGATTGAGCGCCACCTTGAGATCCAGCGGCGCCGCCAGCAGGAACTCCGCCAGCCGCTCCAGCGAGAAGAACGCTTCCCGCGTCGAACCGATGATGATCCGCCCGTCGGAATCACGGCCCACGAATGTCCGGTTGGACAGCCAGCGTGTGCTCCGTGCGACGTGGGAGGCGCCATCTTCCCCGATCAGCAGCGGATAGGCGACCATGGCGTTCTCCGCGCCGGTGAAGGCCGTCTCCCATCCGCGCCCGTCCGTCAGGTCGATCACGGAGGCGCCGCTTGCGTCCGCGACGAAGGCGCCGGCCTGTGCGTCGTACTTGCCGGGCCCCATCGCCTTGCCGTTGGAGATGAAGGGCGTGTCCGGCGCGTTGTCGGGTCCGAAGAAGCTGCCATTGACGATCAGCGCCGCGTCGGGAAGGGCGCGCTCCCACTGGCTGATCGAGCGTCCCGGCTGCGTCAGCGCCTCGAACTGGTAATGGGCCGGATCGATGCGCACGAGATAGAAGCGGTCGATCTCTTCCACATCGGTGAGCACTGGCATCTCGGCGATCTCATAGCCGGTTGCGACGGTCTCCCACGTGAACGCGCCCGGAATCACGGCAGGCGCGGGCGTTTCCCACGCGCGCCGCATCGCGTGCGACAGTCGGAAATCCGTGGTGGAAACTTCGGGCCATCCCTGTCCGCCCAGCAGGACGTGCAGCACGAAGCCGCCCGCATAGAGATAGGCGAACGCCAGGAAGGCGCCGATCCCGGCCGCCGTCCAGATCATCCACCTGCGTATGAAGCCGGCACGCTGCCTCATGAAATCCCCCCGAACAGGGGCTCATGACTCACGGCGTCCTGCGGCAACCGCAGGGCGGCATTCGGGAGAAAATCAGGCTTTCGCCACCACGATCGAGCCGTTGGTGCCGCCGAAGCCGAACGAGTTCGACATCACCATGTTGATCACGGCTTCCCGCGCTTCCTTGATGATGTTGACGCCGTAGGCGAGGGGGTCGAGCTTCTCGATGTTGATGGAGGGCGCAACGAAGCGCTCCTTCATCATGATCAGCGAGTAGATCAGCTCCTGCACGCCCGCGCCGCCGAGGCAGTGGCCGGTCATCGACTTGGTGGCCGAGATCATCGGCTGGTCGGCCGCTTCCTGTCCGAAGACCTCGCGCACCGCTTCCAGCTCCTTCACATCGCCAACCGGCGTCGAGGTGGCGTGCGGGTTGAGGTAGTCCGGCGCGCGTCCGGCCTGCTCCATGGCGAGGCGCATCGCCCGCGCCGCGCCTTCGCCCGACGGCGCAACCATGTCGTAGCCATCCGACGTCGCGCCATAGCCGGCGACTTCACCATAGATCGTCGCGCCGCGGCGCCTGGCGTGCTCGTACTCTTCCAGCACCACCATGCCGGCGCCGCCCGCGATCACGAAGCCATCGCGATCGGCGTCATAGGCGCGCGAGGCGCGGTGCGGCTCGGCATTGTATTTCGAGGACATGGCGCCCAGCCCGTCGAACAGGCAGGACAGCGTCCAGTCGAGTTCCTCGCCGCCGCCGGCGAACATCACGTCCTGCTTGCCCCACTGGATCTGTTCGGCGGCCGCGCCCACGCAGTGCAGCGAGGTCGTGCAGGCCGACGAGATCGAATAGTTCACGCCGAGAATCTTGAAGAGGGTGGAGAGCGTCGCCGAAGCGGTCGACGACATCGCCTTGGGCACCGCGAACGGCCCGATGCGGCGCGGCGAGCCTTTTTCGCGCGTCGAATCCGCCGCCGCAACGATGGCGCGCGTGGAGGGGCCGCCCGTGCCGACGATGAGGCCGGTGCGCGGATTGGAGATGTGTTTCTCCTCGAGGCCGGCGTCGGCAATCGCCTGCGTCATCGACATGTGGCACCAGCCGGCGCCATCGCCCATGAAGCGCATCGCGCGCTTGTCGACATGATCCTCAGGCATCGCGTTGGGCTTGCCGGCAACCTGCGACTTGAAGCCCTTGTCGGCATATTCCTGCATGAAGGTGATGCCGGACTTGCCCTGTTTCAGGCTGTCGGTGACATCCTTGATCGAGTCACCGATGGACGAGACGATGCCCATTCCGGTGATGACCACCCTGCGCAGACCGGGGCCGTTGGCCGCCATCGCGATGTCTCTCCCTGTCATGTGCGCCGCTACTTTCGGCGGCACAACCTTGGCGTGCAAAGTCTACGCGCCAACCTTCATCAGGCCAACCTTCATGTCCTTGGCCGTGTAAATCTTTTCGTCGTCCAGGAACACTGTGCCATCGGCGATGCCCATCGTCAGGTGCGATCTGATCGCCCGGCGGATGTCGATCTCGTAGCGCACCAGCTTCTTGTCCGGCGTGACCTGTCCGGTGAACTTGCATTCCCCGACGCCAAGGGCGCGGCCCCGGCCGGGCGATCCGGACCAGCCGAGCCAGAAGCCGACCAGCTGCCACATCGCATCCAGGCCAAGGCACCCCGGCATCACCGGATCGCCGGGGAAGTGGCACTGGAAGAACCAGAGATCGGGACGGACATCGAGCTCCGCAATGATGTGGCCGCGATTGGCGGCGCCGCCATCCAGCGAAATCTTCGTGATCCGGTCCAGCATCAGCATGGGCGGGATCGGCAGCTGGGCATTGCCCGGCCCGAACAGCTGGCCATGGCCGCTCTTCAGCAGTTCCTCATAGCTGTAGGCGCTCTGAGGCGTGTGGAAAGCGTGGGGGGAGGTCGAATCTTGTGTCATGGGCCGCTCCGCGACGGAGAGGCCCGTTAACACGCGGGGGGTGGGGGCTCAAGCGAAGCTTCCTGCAACCTGTCCGGACAAAAATCCTAGTTCTTTCCGGGGGCAGCCGGCAGGGGATCCGCCCCCCACAGCCGCGACCGCTGGACCCAGCCCTTGCGGCCATCCGCCGTCACCCGGCACCAGGCATTGCCGCAGTCCCCAAGGGAAACCACCGCCCCGGCGCTGAACTTCGCCACGCGGCCCGAGCCACCGCTCGGCTCGCGGTAGACAATGCCGGTGTCCGTGGTGATGGCCATGCGGCGTTCGCCCAGCTGGCTCTTGTTGACCCAGACCTCATCGCCCATCGGATCGCGGATCATCCGCCATTCCTTGCTTTCGCGGACCACGATCACCGGCAGGCCGGCGCGCGCATAGTTCCAGCGTACCGGATAGTCCGTGCTCGGTCCGGCCCGGCCGTTGACCTCGTCGAACTTCAGGCTGGCGTAGCGCGGCACGGGCTGGCCCGAAAAATCGCTCACGCGCGCTTCCAGGCCCCCGGCGGCGAACGCCTTGAAGCTGCCCGGCGTCAGGGCCTCCTGCGCCAGGGCGGGGGCGTTTGCCGCAACTGCGATGCCGATAATCTGGGCAACCAGCGCGAAAACAGCAGGACGGCAGCGGAATTGGCTCACGGCGCGACGGGCCTTCGTGCTGGAGGTGAGCGGTCATCAGAACCACGGGCTTGTGAAGGTCGGCTTAACCTCGCCTCTCAAATTCGGTGAATCGTGAATTAGCCATCGTTTCGCCCATCGTATCGCGTTGCGAGGTTGGCCCCGCGACCCTGCTTTGATAGACCGGCCCAAGACGTGGGGCGTCCGCAGCAAGACGGGCCCTCGCGACAGACCAGAGGAATACGCTCGAAGATGCCGACGTCACGACCCAAACTGAAAGTCATCGTGACGCGCCGGCTGCCGGAGCCGGTCGAAACGCGGATGAGCGAGCTCTTCGATGTCGAGCTCAACACCACCGACACGCCGATGACGGTCGAGCAGCTGGCCGACGCCGCCACGCGCTGCGATGTCCTCGTGCCCACCATCACCGACCGGATCGATGGCCGCGTCCTCGCGCGCGCCGGGGATCGCATGCGCCTGATCGCCCAGTTCGGCGTCGGCGTGGACAATATCGACGTCCAGGCCTGCGTCTCGCGCGGCATCACCGTCACCAACACGCCCGGCGTGCTCACCGAAGACACCGCCGACATGACGATGGCGCTGATCCTCTCCGTGCCGCGCCGCATCGTCGATGGCGTCTCCGCCATGCAGTCCGGGCAGTTTGTCGGCTGGTCTCCCACGTGGATGCTCGGCCGTCGCATCTATGGCAAACGTCTCGGCATCGTCGGCATGGGCCGCATTGGCACGGCCGTCGCGCGCCGCGCCAGGGCCTTCGGCCTGCAGATCCACTATCACAACCGCAAGCCGGTCCGCGAACAGCTCGCGCAGGAACTCGAGGCGACCTACTGGGAAAGCCTCGACCAGATGCTGGCGCGCATGGACATCGTCTCCATCAACTGCCCGCACACGCCCGCCACCTTCCACCTGCTCAGCGCCCGCCGCATCAAGCTGATGAAGCCGGACGCCTATCTGGTGAACACGGCGCGCGGCGAAGTCATCGACGAGGCCGCCCTGATCCGCGCGCTCGAAGCCGGCGAGATTGCCGGCGCCGGTCTCGACGTGTTCGAGAACGAGCCCAATGTGAACCCGCGTCTCAAGGCGCTGCGCAATGTGGTGGTTCTCCCCCACATGTCGTCGGCCACGCTCGAAGGCCGGATCGACATGGGCGAGAAGGTGATCATCAACATCAAGACCTTCGCCGACGGCCACAAGCCGCCGGATCGCGTCATTCCCGCGATGCTGTAGGTCTCGTTGCGTTCAGGGGGGAACGGGATGTTCACGGGCAGGGCGCTCGTCGCCGCAATCGTCTGCATGGCCGTCTCCGCCTGCGCCAGCCTGGAGGAAAGCCCGGCTTTCCGCATCGCGCTCGACCAGTGCAACAATGACGACGATCTCTATTCGGTGGACGTGCAGATAAGGGCCTGCACCGAAATCTTCGACAGCCCCGCGCGCTATACCGATGATCTCCACTGGCTCTATGCCGAGCGCGGCCGGGCCTATGCCAGCCGCCGCGACTATGCGCTTGCGCTCGCCGATTACGACCGCGCCCTCTTCGAATCGCCGGACAATGCGGTGCTCATCTTTGGCCGCGCCGTGGTGCAGGAGAAGATGGGCGACCGGAAGGCCGCGCTCGCCAGTTATGATCAGGCGATCCAGCTCGAACAGGGTTACGACACGCTTTACTACGGCCGCGGCCGTTTCCTGCTCTCCGAAGGTGAGCGCGATCTCGCCATCGCCGATTTCGATCAGGCGCTCCGCCTCGATCCTTCCAATGCGAATGCCCGTGTCGCCCGCGCCCGCGCCTATGTCGGCAAGAAGGTCTATGGCGTTGCGATCAAGGATCTCGATCTTGTCCTCCGGCAAGCGCCCGACGATGTCGAAGCCCTGGTCTGGCGTGGCCGCGCCCATTTCGGCGCGCGCGACACCGCTAGCGCCATCGCCGACTTTGACGCAGCCATGCGCCTCGAACCGCGCGTTACCGCAATGGCCCTGGGCTGGCGCGGCCGCGCGCTGCTGATCCAGAAGGATTTCGATCGCGCGCTCGCGGATTTCGACGAGTCGGCGCGCATCGCGCCGGAGCGGGTCGCCGGTCACTACTACCGCTGCTGGGGTCGGCTTGCCGCCAACCGTGATCTCGACGCGGGTCTTGCAGCCTGCAATGCCGCGCTTGAACTTGATCCGGCCTATGTCCCCGCGCGCTTTGTGTCCGGCGCCGTCCACCTCAGGCGCGGCGACGCAGTGGCAGCTGTGGCGGCGTTCGAGGCCTGCGCCCAGGCCGCTGCACCGTCTTCGGCTGACGAGGAGGCGGAGGCTGACTGGAGCGATACCGGCGTATGCCTGTATGGCCGGGGCGTTGCCCGCATGCGCCTGGCCGGGACCGACGCTGCAAAACGTGCTGAAGCCTCGCGCGACCTTCTTGTCGGGGCGGCGGCTGTACCTGATGTTGCAGCAATTTTCCGCAGCTTGGAGCTCGAACCCTGAACACTGAAGCTGAACTGGCTGTTCCGCTTCCGGTCATCCATGCATTGCTGTAGTCCCGCCATGCTTTGGGCGCCGTGGCCTGTCACGGTTTACGCGGCGGGCAACTCCCTTCAGCCCGCGAAATGAACGGGTGGAGTTTCATGCGTCTGGTCGCATCGGCTGTTCTGGCCGCTGTATTCGTTGCTGGCGGCGTGGCCTCGGCGCAGGTCACCGGATCACCCGCTGCCGTTGTCCGTGGCAGCTACACGGTCGAGCCCTTCACCCCGACGACGCCGATCACCATCAAGGGCGACGGCGTGCGCCTGCGCGCCGAACCCTTCGCCTCGAAGGACACGCCGGTCCTGTCCTCCGGCAGCACGGGCCTGCAGCTCACCGTTGTCGGCATTTCGCGCCAGCCGGACTGGAACTGGTATCAGGTCGTCCTCCGCAACGGCCAGAAAGCCTTCATCCGCTCGGACCTCACCTCGGCCCCCTCGCATGGCCAGGCCACGCCAACCCTCCAGACGCCCACGCCGGTCATCAACACGCCGCTTCCCGCGACGCCGACGCCCGCCGTCCAGCCGCAGCAACCCCTGCCGCCGGTCGCGTCGAAGCCCGTCACGTCCGGCGCGATCTCGCTGACGCCGACCACGCCTCTGGTCACGCCGCCGCCGGCTGACAACGGCCTGCTGTCGATCTCGCCCAGCGCCCCCGCGCCGCGCTTCACTGATCCCGCTGCCGCGCCTGCAGCGCCCGCGCCGATCACCGCCACCACCGTCCCCTCGACCATGGCCAATCTCGGCGTCGCCGAGCAGATCCGCGCGCAGCTCAACGTCAACCGGTGCTGGACAGACTCTTCCTCGATGATGGACGCCCAGCGTCTCAAGGCCTCCTTCGGCGTCACTTTCGGTCCGGACGGAAAATTCGCGTCCGAGCCGCGCCTGATCACGCCGGCGGCCGAGCCGTCGAACGATCCGGCGATGATGGTCTTCCTCGCCAAGGCCCGCGCCGCCATGCGCACGTGCAACACGCTCGGCTTCTACGTGCCGCCGGCCTACTATTCCGGCGACACCCGCGAGCTTGTCCTCGAATTCTCCGCACGCTGATCAGGCCGCCGGCAAGGCTGGCGTTCCGCTTCCGCATCATTCAAGCTGCGTTCACCCGGGCCGGGGCACGCTCCGGGTGAGAACGCCTTGAGGGTGGGACGATGAAACAACGCCTGACACTTGCGATTGCCGCCGCTGCGCTTGCGCTCTCCGCCTGCGCCACAGCCGAAGGCTATCGCCAGCACATGAGCCTGCTGATGGGCGCGCCCTCCGACGCCGTGCTGGTGGACGGGGCCCCGCCGCAAAGCCGCACACAGATGGCAAACGGCGGCGAACTCTGGAGCTACACCAGGGCCACGGTCGACGAGCAGGCCGGCTACTGGCGCGACCAGACGCGCGAGGTGAAGCGCAAGGTCACCGACAAGGACGGCAAGGAGCGCGAGGAAATCATCACCGAGACCTTCCCGGTGTGGCAGCCCCCGCAGACCTACCGCTCCACCTGCACCACGCGCTTCGTCATGTCCGCCGGCCGCGTCGCCGACGTCTCCTTCGACGGCGACGGCTGCATCGCCGAGGAGCTTCAGTAGGCGCGTTCAAAACACCGTCGATGCAACGTTCACCCCCTCTCCCCCAAGCGGGGGAAAGGCTATCGCATAGGACGTTAGAGCCGCTTCTCGGAACAATCCCCGTGTGGCCTGCCCCCATCCCGGCTCCGCCGGACTTCCCCCGTTTCACGGGGGAAGGATTCAACAACCGGCAGCGCGGAAACCCTTCCCCCGTGAAACGGGGGAAGTACCCCGAAGGGGGGATGGGGGCAGGCGGCGAGGGGACTGTTAGCTGTTGCCCGAGAACGACTCCACAAAAGTTGCGCGCCATATGCGCAACCCCTCCCCACAAGGGGGAGGGGCGCTCAATCGCGACCACCATTCCCACCTCCACAATTTCGCTTGAACTCCCGCCCGGGCAGGGCTCTCTTCCCGTCCGGGAGGACCATCATGAAAAAGCTGGCTATCAGCCTCATGGCCGCGGCGCTGCTCGCGCCTGTAGCCCTTGCGCAGGGCACGTTGCCCGGGCCGAAGACGGTCGATCTCGGATCGGGCCTCCACGTCATCATCGGGCAGGGCGGCAATATCGGGCTCTCGGCGGGCGCCGATGGCGTCTTCGTCATCGACGACCAGTATCCCGCCAGCGCCCCCGCCAATCTCGAGAAGATCAAGGCCATCGCCGGCGCCGCGCCCGACTATCTGGTCAACACGCACTGGCATGCCGACCACGCCGGCGGCAACGCCGCCTTCGGCACGGCCGGCGCGATGATCTTCGCGCACGAGAATGTCCGCAAACGGCTCAACGCCGAAGTCACCTCCATCGGCATCGATGGCAAGGCATGGGTTGCCGCGCCCCACGTCGCGCTCCCCGTCATCACCTTCACCGAAGGCGTCGACTTCCATCTCAACGACGAAACCATCCGCGTGGTGCATGTGAAATCGTCCCACACCGACGGCGACGCCATGGTCTGGTTCGTCGAGCCCAACGTGCTGCACATGGGCGATCTCTTCTTCAACGGCGTCTACCCGGTGATCGACCTGCGCTCCGGCGGCTCGGTGCGCGGCTATCTCGACGTGATGAAGGAGACGCTGGCCAAGGTGGATGACACCACGAAGATCATTCCCGGCCATGGCGAGGTCGGCACGAAGGCTGATCTTGCGAAACAGATCGCCATGCTCGACGGCGCCGTCAAAGCCGTGGATGCGCTGGTGAAGAAGGGCCGCACGCTCGAACAGGTGAAAGCCGCCCGCCCGCTGAAACCCTGGGCCAACTACGCCTGGAGCTTCATCAGCGAAGAGAGCTTCACGACGACTCTCTATAACGGCCTGAAACAATAAGGGGAATCGCCATGCAGAAACTCATCACCACCGCCGCGATCCTCGCGCTCGCCGCCTGCACCACCACGCCTGCTGCCGAAACGCCAGCCGTCGTCGCCGACGCCGCACCCGTCGCAGCTCCACCCCCACCCCCACCCCCTCCGCCGCCGCCTCCAGCGCCGAACAGCCAGGCCATCGGCCGCGTGGTCGACCTCGGCAGCGGCCTCTCCATGCTGATGGGGCAGGGCGGCAATCTCGGTCTCAGCGTGGGCGAGGACGGCGTCTTCCTGATCGACGACCAGTACGCCACCAACGCCATCCCCAACCTCGCGAAGATCGAGGAGCTGGCGAAGGGCAAGCCGAAATTCCTCGTCAACACGCACTGGCACTTCGATCATGCCGGCGGCAACGAAATCTTCGGCAAGGCGGGCGCGACCATCTTCGCCAGCGAGAATGTGCGCAAGCGCCTGACCGGTGAAACGCCGTCCACCTCGCGCGGCTCGCCTGCCGTGCCCGCCGCGAAAGAGGCGCTGCCGATGGTCACCTTCACCAACGGCATCGACTTCCACCTCAACGGGCAGACCATCCGCGCCATCAACGCGCCCGCCCCGGCGCACACCGACGGCGACACGATGATCTACTTCGTGCAGGCCGACGTCCTGCATCTCGGCGACACCTACATGAAGAACCTCTATCCCTTCGTGGATACCGGCTCGGGCGGCACGCAGCTCGGCTTCATCAAGGCGCTGGCCATGGCGCTCGAAGTCACCGGCCCCAACACCCGCTACATCCCCGGCCATGGCGAGCTTGCCAACCGCGCCGACATCGAGGCCGCCCTCGCCATGCACACCGGCGCGCGCGCCGCGGTGGAGGCGCTGGTGAAACAGGGCAAGACGCTGCAGGAAACCGTGGCCGCCAAGCCGCTCGCTCCGTGGACGCCCCGTTTCGGCGTCGGCGGTTTCATCAACGAGGACGCCTACACGACCGTCATCTACAACGAGCTGAAGAAGTAGGCAGGGCGGCAGGACTGGGAGGGGGAGATGAAATCAGCAGCCCGCGCCATGGCCGCGCTTTGCCTGATGCTGTTCGGGGTGGCTGCCGCCTACGCGCAGGAAGCCACCGCGCCGGCCGCGCCGGTTGCTGCGTCCGCCCCGCCCACGATCGCCGATTTCCTGGCCGATCCCGTGATCGAGGATGTGGCGCTTGCGCCCGGCGGCGGCTTCATCGCCTATGTCCAGCGGCAGAAGGACATTTCCTATCTGGTCGTCCGCGACATCAAGACGGAAGGGGCCAAGCCCGTCGTCAGCAAGCTGGGCGAGGTCCGCGTCTACGGCCTCAAATGGGTGAATGACGAGCGCATCATCTATTCGGCCGGCTCCAACAATATCGGCCTCGACATCAAGCGCGGCCGCATCTTCTTCACCGGCGTTCCCCGTCTCTTTGCCTCGAGCCGCGATCTCAAGGACGTACTGATCTTCTTCAAGGACGAAAAGAAGATCGAAGCCGCAAACGCGATCACGACATCGGACATCAACCTCATCTCGAATGACAGCGAGCATTTCATCGTGCCGCTGCGCATTGGCCGCAATCTCGATCTCGTGCGGGTCAATGTCCGTGATGGCAAGTGGACGACGGTGGCAGGCGGCGATTCGCGCACGGTCGCCTGGTATGTCGATCTCTTCGGCAAGCCGGTGATGCGTTTCGACACCAACCATCGCTACACCGAGATCCGCGTGATGCTCCCGCAGCATCGCGACAAGGGGCGGATCGACTGGAAACAGTCGTTCGTGATCCGCTTCGACCGGCAACGGGAAAAAGCGCCGGACTTCACGCCCATCGCCCCCGGCCCCCAGCCCGAACTCTATTATGTGATCGGCCGCCCCAATGGCGCGGACCGGGCAGGGGTCTATCTCTACAATATCGAAACCCAGACATACGGCTCGGAAGTGTTCAGCCACCCGCGCGTCGATGTCGAAGGCGGCATCGTCGATCCGCGCACCGGCGTCTATGTCGGCGCCTCCTACTGGCAGGACATGCTCGAGGTCACCTTCGTCGACGGCAAGATGCAGGCGCACTTCGACGGCCTGAAGGAGTTCTTCGAAAACGAGCGCAACGTCATCTTCGTGGATCGCAGCGCCGACCAGAAGACCTGGATACTCCTCACGTCCGGTCCCCGCGATTCCGGCACCTATCACGTCTACGACATGGCCAATGCGCGCAACGAAGTGATCGGCGCCGCCAATCCGCGCCTGCATCCCTCGAAGCTCGGCTCGACAACGCCCTACACCTACAAGGCGCGCGATGGCGCGCTGATCTCGGGTTACCTCACCCTGCCGCCCGACCTGGCGGAGGGCGCCAAGCCGCCGATGATCGTCTATCCGCATGGCGGCCCCGAAGTCCGCGACGCGATGACGTTCGATCCTGTCGTGCAGTTCCTGGCCACGCGCGGCTATGCGGTGTTCCAGCCGAATTTCCGCGGCTCGTCCGGCTATGGCAAGGCTTTCATCGATTCCGGCAACCGCCAGTTCGGCGGCACGATGCAGACCGACATCGCCGATGGCGTCTACCAGCTGATCGACGAAGGCCGCGTGGACAGCGCGCGTATCTGTATCTTCGGCGCATCCTATGGCGGGTATGCAGCGCTGATGGGCGTCGCCAACTATCCGCATCTTTATCGCTGCGCCGTTTCGGCCTCCGGCGTCTCTGACCTTTACCGCCAGGTCCGCTGGGAGCGCGACGAGGAAGGCGCCGACAGCGAGGCCTACAAATACTGGGTCACCAAGATCGGCGATCCCAACCGCGACAAGGCCGCGATGGATGCCGCCTCGCCCATCTACAACATTGCCGAGATCAAGGTTCCCATCATGCTGATGCACGGCACGGCTGACGATACCGTGCCCTACGAACAGTCGGAGATCATGCAGCAGGCGCTCAAGAAGTCCGGCCGCGACTCGACCATCGTCGTCTTCCAGGATTTCGGCCACACGCTCTTCAGCGAGGACTTCCTCACCCAGCTCGAAAAGTTCTTCGCGAAGAACATGCCGCCGGCCGCCGCGCCCGCTGCATCAGATCCGGCGTCAGCGGAGCCTCCGCCCGCATCGCCCTAGGCGCCACACACCACGCACTGCGGGTCTGCCTTCAGCCCCACCGTGCGGCTGTCGCCCGACAGCCCATCGAACAGCCACAGCTTGCCGGCGAGCGATTGCCCCGCGCCGGTGATCTCCTTCACCGTCTCCAGCGCCATTCGCGCGCCGATGAAGCCCGTCAGCGGTCCCACCACGCCTACCATCGCGCATGTTTCCTCCGTCTCGGGCATGTCCGGGACGAGGCAGCGATAGCAGGGCAGGCGGCCGCCCAGCGCCTTGCCCTTCGTATGCCCCGACCTGAACACCGACACCTGGGCGCTCCACCGACCGACAGCTCCCGACACCAGCGTAACGCCCAGCGCATGGCACGCCGCATTCACATCGAACCGCGTCGTGAAACTGTCCGAGCCATCGACCACGATATCCGCGCCCTGCAGTAGCGCCTGCGCATTCTGACCGGTCAACCGGCCCCTCACTGCTGCAATCACTGTATCCGGGTTCAGCGCGCCAAGGCGCTCAACTGCCACGTCGGTCTTGGCACGCCCCACATCTGGCGTGGCAAACAACACCTGCCGCTGCAGGTTCGACAGTGACACCGTGTCATCATCAATGATCGTCAGCGCGCCGACCCCCGCCGCCGCCAGATACATCGCCGCCGGCCCGCCCAGCGCGCCTGCGCCCACCATGGCGACATGCGCACCGCGCAGCTTCTGCTGCCCCGGCCCGCCCAGTTCGCGCAGCATGATATGCCGGGCGTAGCGTTCCAGCTGCTGGGGCGTTAGACTCATGGCCGATCCATCCTGATTGGAGCAGAAATCATGGCCCGCCCGGCAGTTCAATGGCGGGGTTCCGCCAGTTGAGCGCCGAGCCCACCTCAAACGTCTACCAGCCCCTGATCGAGGAGATCGTGGCAGGCCGGCGCAATGTTTTCCTCACCGGCCGCGCCGGCACGGGCAAGACGACGCTGCTGCGCCAGCTGATTTTCAACTCGCTGGATAAAGCCATCGTGCTGGCGCCCACCGGGCTCGCCGCCGTCAATGTCGGCGGCCAGACCATCCATTCCTTCTTCAACTTCCCGCCGCGACTGCTGGATGCGGGCGATACCCGCAAGATCCGCAACCAGCGCGTGGTGAAAGCCATCGAGACCATGGTGATTGACGAGGTCTCCATGGTCCGCGCCGACATGATGCAGGCCATCGACAATTCGTTGCGCCTCAACCGCGCCAACCGCGCGCCCTTCGGCGGCGTCCGCATGATCCTCTCGGGCGACCTCCACCAGCTGCCCCCTGTGGTCGAAGGCGAGGTCGAACACATCCTGCAGGAATCCTATGGCGGCCCATGGTTCTTCAAGGCGCCCGGCTTCCAGGCCGCGCAATTCCGCCTTGCCGCCCTGAAGCGCATCTTCCGGCAGGAAGACGAATCCTTCATCCGCATCCTCAACGGCCTGCGCAACGCGCGCCTCTCCGTCGAGGATCAGGCGCTTCTCAAGACGCGCGTCTCGCCGCGCTCACCCGCCGAAGCCAGCGTCACGCACGTCGTGCTCACGCCCAACAACGCCGCCGCCTGGCGCATCAACCAGATGCGTCTCGCCGAACTCCCCGGCCCCGCACGCAACTACGCCGCCACGCTCGAAGGAAACTTCGAAGCCAAGGCCTTCCCCACCGAGGAAGTGCTGGAGCTGAAAGCCGGCGCGCGCGTCATGATGATCCGCAACGATCCGCAGGGCAGGTGGGTCAACGGCTCGCTTGGCGTCGTGCAGGGCCTCGGCGAGAGCGACGCCTATGTGAAGATCAACGGTGAATCCCATCGCGTGTCGCAACAGGCGTGGGAAAAATTCCGCTACGAGTTCGACGCGACATCAAAATCCGTCTCGCGCTCCGTCGTCGGCTCGTTCAAGCAGCTCCCGCTGCGCCTCGCCTACGCCACCACGATCCACAAATCGCAGGGCATGACGCTCGATAAAGTCTATATCGATTTCGATCGCGGCATGTTCGCCCACGGCCAGGCCTACGTCGCCTTCTCCCGCTGCCGCTCGCTCGAAGGCCTCGAACTCTCCCGCGAACTCCGCCCGCGCGACATCATCATCGACCGCACAGCCTTCGATTTCGGCAAGCTCGACACCGTCAGTGACACCGAACACTTCCTGCTCGCTGACATGCCCAAGCCGGGCCTTGAATTGAAAGGTTAGGAATGCGCTGGTACCGTTGCCTCATGCGCGGCGAAAATTTCCCGATGCGCTGGGACCCGGACGAAGCGTTCACGCTCTGCGGTTTCTATACAACGCGTTGGGTGAAAGCCGACACGCCAGAAGCGGCTGAGGCGGCGGCGCTGGTCCTGTTGCGTTCAGAAGAAGTATTCGCGTTTCCTGTTGGGTACACCGGGCCTGTCAACGCCAAGGTCTTCTTCGAGGAGATTGAGGAAGTGCAGGCGCCTGAGAGACAGGGCGGTGGAGCCACATGGTTCCGCATGGAGGACTCAGACCAGACCTAGCAGGCTGCGCTTTCGACGCGGGTGAGCGGCCCGATGTGGATCGACGTATAGCCCTCCGGCCACTGGTCAGACGACACCGCATTGCCCTTCACCGGACAAGACGGCACGCGCACTGCGCTGCCCTCACGCATCACCGAAGCGGCATAGCTCACGTTATGATCGAGCCCGCTGTTGAACTCCATCACCGCGCCGATCTCCTGCGCGACCGTCAGCGACACCGCCACCTGTCCCGGATTGCGCGGCATCAGCGCATGCCGGTCCCTGTCCGTCGCGCTCACGATCCGGATCTTCCCGTCCGCGGCCGGTTCGAAGATCACCGTGCGATCCGGCACCATCTCGAAGCTCTCGACAACAGCGCCAACCTCAAGCGGAACAGCCGGCGGCAAAACCGGCGCCGGGCGCTTGCCCGTCACCTGCGCAAGCGCAGGCGCTGCGAGCAACGCCGCAAGGGAAAGAACGACCGCACGTTTCATGAGGCTCAACGTGACGGAAAACATGCCCTGCGCCAAGCGCAGCAGGCAGCGCTTACATCGCGATACCGCAACAGCCACCCCTCTCCCCCTTGTGGGGAGAGGGTAGGGTGAGGGGGGCGGTTCAGCATGTAGAGGGGTTGCGAGTAGCTGGCATCTCGAAACGTGGAGAAGCCCCCACCTCCTACCTCCTCCCCACAAGGGGGAGGAGAGCGCACGTAGCAGCAGCGCGCTCCTAAAACCTACCGCCCCGTCGACCCAAACCCGCCAGCCCCACGCGCCGTCTCATCCAGCGTCTCAACCCGCACCAGCTCCGCGCGCGTCACCGGCGCAATCACCATCTGCGCGATCCGCTCGCCGCGCTTGATGACGAACGGCTCCTGCCCGAGGTTGATCAGGATCACCTTCACCTCGCCGCGATAATCCGCGTCGATCGTGCCCGGCGAGTTGAGGCAGGTGATCCCATGCTTCGCCGCCAGCCCCGACCGCGGCCGCACCTGCGCCTCATGCAATGGCGGCAGCGCGATGGTGAGGCCGGTCGGCACCATCGCCCGCTCGCCCGGCTTCAGCGTCACCGGCGCGTCGTCCGGCACAGCCGCGCGCAAATCCATCCCCGCCGCATCCGCCGTCTCGTAAGCGGGTAGTTGCAGCCCTTCGAAATGCGCCAGCGGCACAACGCGGATGGTGACGGTCATGGAAGGCTCCTTCTGCCCCTTGAGTAGAGCAGAGGAACGGCGCGCGAAAGCACTCCCGCGAACTCACCCACAGCTGTCATTCCGGACGCGCGCAGCGCGCTGGAACCCAGGGGTGCCGAACACCGGCGCACGGCGCCCCTGGGTTTCGGCTCTACGCCCTGCGGGCTTCGGCCGGAATGACAGTGAAGAGGGAAAGCCTAAGCTTCCACATCCGCCGCAAAGCGCAGTTCCCTGCGCGGTCGCACGGTGTTCGTCACGTCCACGTAGGTCGGATGCTTCTTGTAGGCATGCAGCGCGTCGATGTGCGGAAACTCGGCATAGACCACGACGTCGATCTCGTTGCCGAACAGGTCGGCCTTCCGGTTCTGCGTCACTTCAAAGAGCGTCGAGCCGGGGATGGTGCCCAGCCGCTTCAGATGGCCGATGATATCCTGCGCCTCGCGCGGGTCCTTCAGCGTGAAGAAGACGATGTGACGGATCATGCAGGGGATTTAGGCCCTGCGCGGCCCTGCGGCCACCGGTTCCAACCGCGCTATTCCGCCGCGCTGATTTCGGGGTCGAAGAAGTGCGCGGCGATGCGCTCGGCGAGTTTTATGGCCACTTCCGCTTTCGCCATGCGCGGCCAGCGCTCCGTGCCTGCTTTGGACACAAGCAGCACCTCATTGTCTGTACCGCCCATTACATCGCCCGACACGTCATTGGCGATCACCCAGTCGGCGCCCTTGCGGGTCAGCTTGCCCTTGGCGTGCTTCTCGACGTCGCTGGTCTCGGCCGCAAACCCGATCACCAGGCGCGGACGATCCTTCTTCCGTGTACCGATGGATTTGAGGATGTCCGGGTTCTCGACCAGCTGCAGCGCGACCTTCTCCTCCGCGCCACCCTTCAGTTTCAACTTGCCCTGCGCCCGCGTCGCCGGCCGCCAGTCGGCGACTGCCGCAACACCAATGAAAATATCCGCCGGCATGTTGGTCTTCGCGGCGTCATTCATCTCGACCGCCGTCTCGACACGGATCGCCGTCACGCCATCGGGGATCGGCAACTGCGTCGGCCCCGTCACCAGCCGCACGTCTGCGCCAAGTCGCGCCAGCGCTTCGGCAATCGCATAGCCCTGCTTGCCCGACGAATGATTGGAGATGAACCGCACAGGGTCCAGCGGCTCGCGCGTCGGCCCCGCCGTGATCACCGCGCGAAAGCCTTCCAGCGGCCCGATGCCCGTCGGCCCGGCCAGCATCGTGCGGATCTGCTTCGCGATTGCCTCAGGCTCCGGCAAACGCCCCGGTCCGAACTCGCCACACGCCATCGGCCCTACATCGGGCTCCATCACGGTGACGCCATCGGCGCGCAGCTGCGCAACATTCCGCTTGGTGGCAGCGTGCTGCCACATCCGCACATTCATCGCCGGCGCCATCAGGACGGGTTTATCCGTGGCAAGGAGCGCGGTGGAGGCGAGGTCACTAGCGAGGCCATTGGCGGCCTTCGCCATCAGGTCTGCCGTTGCCGGCGCCACGACAACAAGATCGGCCGAACGCGACAGCTCGATATGCCCCATCTCCGCTTCATCGGTGAGGCTGAACAGGTCCTGATAGACCTTGTCGCCCGACAGCGCCGCCAGCGACAGCGGCGTCACGAACTCCGCGCCCGCCTTGGTCAGGATCACGCGCGCGCCAATACCCTCTTTCGCCAGAAGCCTGATCAGCTCCAGCGACTTGTAGGCCGCGATGCCGCCGCCCACGATCAGAAGGATGCGCTTGCCGTCCACGCGTCGCACTCCGCAATTGCGAGACACAATAGATAGGAAATATTGGTCAGGATTGCACCAAGGCTCGCCTCCTGATCGTCCCGTTTACGTAAACCTCCCGGCAATACCTTGGGCAAAGCCGGCCCGAGGCCCTACATACCTCCTCATGAGCAAGGCATTCACCAGGGAAACCGACGATGATGGCGCGCCCGACCTGCCGGAGCGCGAAATCTCGTCCTTCCCCAATCTGGTGACCGCCGAGGGTCTCAGCCAGATCGACGCCGCCATCGACACACATAGCGCTGCTCACGCCGCCGCGCTCGCCGCCAGCGACAAGGAATCCGCCGCCCGGTCCGCGCGCGAGCTCCGCTACTGGACTGCCCGCCGCGCCAGCGCGCAGGTCCAGCCGCCACCCGCCGGCTCTGCTGAAGTCACGTTCGGCTCGGCGGTGAACATCCTCCGCGAAGACGGCCGCCGCGCCTCTTACCGCGTGGTCGGCGAAGACGAAGCCGACCCCGCCAACGGCCGCCTCTCATGGGTCTCGCCCCTCGCGCGCGCCATGATGGGGAAGGGTGTAGGTGAGGAGATCGAGGCCGGCGCCACGCAGGCCACGATCACCGCGATCTCGATCTGAGCCGCCTACGCTTGGTTGCTCTTCATCCCCGCAAAGAATTCCTGCGCCGCCGGACTGTCGCCGGTGATCTCGCCGGACACGTCCTCGCAGAACTTCACCCAGCTGATCTTGCCCTCCAGTCCGTACTGGATCTCGATGGCCGCGCGTTCCGGATCGTCCAGCGACCCGATGGTCACGTAGATACGCGCCTCGGGCGTGTTGTAGGCGAAGGTCAGCGGGGTGCCGCAATCGCGGCAAAACCCACGCTTGGCGAGGTTGGACGAGGCGAAAAACGCTGGCGACCCCTGCGTCCATTCGAGGGACGATTTCGCGCAACCGGCTAGCGCGGCGAAAACACCACCCGTTGCTTTCTGGCACATGCGGCAATGGCAGGTGTGGGGCTTCTCCACACGCGCCACGTGCATCGCATAACGCACCCGGCCGCACTGGCAGCCACCTGTGATGGGGACCATTGAAACACCGCAAGATTCAACCCGTCGGTAACTCTGCCATGCGATTAACCACCCTTACAGGGCGGAAAATTCATGGCAGGTCAGAGGCCGTGCACTGTTCTGGGCGGTTGGCGCTGGCGCCTGCGTGTGCTGGCATGCCTTTCGAAGGGACTTGGGCCATGTTCTTCCGTGGCAAGATAAAACCGGCAACCCTCGTCCACACGCTTGTTGGCGAGTGGAGGGCCGAGACTCTGTCCGGAGACGTGAAGGGCGCGATCACCGCCATCTTCAATTCCGACGGGTCGTACCTGACGCGGAACCAGATGGAGATCCGCGGCGTCCCCGCCGATCCGGTCACGCAAACCGGACGCTACCGGATCGAACCGATCGACAAGCAGCGCTTCAAGCTGTTCACCATCGACGAGAACGGCCAGCCGCACTCGACCACGACCCGCACCTTCGTGAACTCCAATACGATG
>Ga0208492_1000886_pt1 | contig 22172 bp, 25 predicted proteins | sample Subbioar_CSW14AB_FD_184820 | JGI IMG/M metagenome (GOLD analysis project Ga0208492, IMG submission 184820) | Serpentinite rock and fluid subsurface biosphere microbial communities from McLaughlin Reserve, California, USA - CR12Mar_CSW14AB (SPAdes) | ecosystem: Environmental > Terrestrial > Deep... | reverse complement strand
GGGTGGGCACTATGGTAAGATTTATTTTGATGCGCAATGTGGCCCAATGACCGTGTATGGTAACGGAAACCCTTACGATGCAGGCACCAATGTTACAGTTCCCACCTGTGGCGCTGCCGGTGCTACCATTTGTGCGGCAGATGGCCTGGGGCCTTATTCATGGGCCGGTGCAGGTCTTACCACAAACAATACAGTTCCTTCCATGACCAATCAGTGTATTGTAACGAGTGTTTCGGCGCAGTACACCTTATACATGCAGCCTGCCGGATCCTGCGCTCCGATCCAGCGTATTGTAAATGCCACAGTTACTCCCGCACCTTTGTTAAATATTTCAGCGGTGCAGGCTGTGTGTGGCAGTACACTGGCAACGGTTTCAGCAACGCCTTCAGGCTCTGCGGCAAATCCCTCTACGTTACTATGGACACCAACACCACTCTCCTTAAATTCAACCACTACCCAGGGAACTTATACTTTACCGGTAGGACAGAATACTTTGGTTGTTTCTGTAACAGCCTCCGATCCTTTAGGATGTTTGGTCACTGCAACCACAAACGTAAACCCTGCACCTCCGAATCCAACCTTCGCTATTTTGAACGTAACCAATTCAAACAGTATTACCTGTGATTATCCTTCCATTAACCTGGATGCGACAAGTACCTATTCTTATAATAATGGTAGTTTAACATATCATTGGTCCAGTGCCAGTGTAACGTTTACTGCCAATTCCGTAAATATTACTAATCCGGGAACTTATACGGTGAATGGTTTTGATCCTGTTACCCAGTGCAGTGTTATTCATACTATAAGTATTGGTGTAAATACAATAGCTCCTCTTTCAACGATAAGCCCCTCTTTCCAGACCATTACCTGCGGCTCATTGGCAGCTGCACCTCAGGATGTGACAGTGACGGCAAATCCAACAGTAAATATCACACATCAGATCCTGTCTCCTTACGGCGGAACATTTGCCGCAACCTCTTATTCTACTTTGTATACACCGGGTGGAGTAGGTAGCTACACCTATTGTTTAAAGAACGACCTCAATGGTTGTATTACCTGCAAAGAGTTTACGATTAACTCCAATCAGGGGTTCCCGACCTTTAATATATCCAGTCCTCAGAACTTTACCCTGGGTTGCAACTCGACCAGTTGTGCGGCAATCCACATTGATAATGGAAATACAACTTTACCTCCCGGCGGGCCGGTTTCCTATACGATACTGCCTCCCGGAAGTTCAACAGTAACACCAAACGGACCGCTGGGTTCTGCGGCTCAGTATACAGTATGCCTTCCCGGAACTTACACTGTAATTACGAAGGATAATACGAGCTTATGTGAAACCAGGGTGCCTATTTCCATTCTTCAAAACACATTTAGCCCTAATATCGGGGCAATAGTGGAAAGACAGATCCTTGATTGTAATAATCCTAAAGTGGTGCTTAAAGGTACCAGCACAACCGGCAATGTAGAATATACCTGGACGTTTGCGGGCACTCCGAACACAATGCAGGGCGATACGATTTCTTCAGTAATAAAACCTTTGGCGCCAACTACCACCCTGGTAAATACGTATACCTTAACGGTAAATGATATGGGAAATACCTGTAAAAGCACAACGGTTATTCCGATCTATCAGAACCTGTACCAGCCAAAAGCAATTATAAGCAATGGCGGAACAAGTTCACTTACCTGTCTTACCAACAGTGCGGTATTAACCAACCAGAGCACTACCGGTATCCCTGCGGGAAGTATGTTCCCTGCTTCTTTACCGGTAATAGGTTTCTTATGGGAAGGTCCCTCACCACAGGTGCCTCAGTCAAATGCCACTACATACCTGGCACTGACAGTGGGTGTTTATACCCTTACCGCAAAAGATCTCAATAACGGCTGTACATCTACCACAACCACTCCAATATTAGACAACAGGATTTATCCTGATCTTAGCCAGAGTAATACAACCGGTACTCTTGATTGTGGTGCGGCAAAAACAACTGTTAGTGTATCTGTTCCCAACCCGGGCGTTATGAAATATGAGTGGTCAACACCAGCGGGCGCAGTAGTCGGTACGTTAACTACATCAGTTATAGAAACCAAAGATCCGGGTGAATTCTCAGTTCTGGTTACAAATACCGTGAATGGTTGTAACAGGAGCGCAAACTTCACAGTTATAAATGGTTCCCTGACCGCAGATTTTGAGCCTGAAGTGCTCACAGGATTTGCACCCTTGACCATTAACTTTGTTAACCTGTCGAGTTCAACCAATGGCACAACCAATATTAATTCTGTATGGAGCTTTGGTAACGGCACAACAAAAACCTATTCTTCAGCTGCCCTGGCATCCAATTTATTTAGCCTTCCCGGAACCTATACTGTTACTCTGTATGCAACCAAAGGATCGTGTATGGCATCAAAACAAAAAGTAATTAAGCTGGATATTCCTTCTGTACTTTCTGTTCCGAATGTATTTACACCGAATAACGATGGGGTGAATGACATATTCTTTGTGAAGGCAACCAATCTTGAGGAAATAAGCGCGGTGATCTTTGACCGTTGGGGCCGCAAGGTATACGAAGTTACTTCAACCACCGGAAATATAGAGTGGGATGGTAAAAACCTTCAAGGTAAAGAGGCTGCCGAAGGAACTTATTTTTACAGCATCAAAGCAACAGGTAAAGATGGTCCGTCTTACGACAAAAAAGGTACTATTAACTTATACAGATAATTAAATAATTCTTTATCAGAAAATCCGGCTGAACAAGCCGGATTTTTTTTGATCCCTTTCTGATCGTATACCGCTATAATTGTAAAGCTCTTGTTTGGTTTAGCGAACCGCGTGTTTAATCGATTAAAGTTTAACTTAGAGAATTTAAAATAGAAACGGCATTTGGCCTAATGGTTCATAAACAAACCGTAAATCAGGGAAAGAACAATATAAAAACAAAAGGGTTAGCCGCAGCCGTATACTGCTTGCTATACCCCTAGTAACAACAAACAAATTGTTGTAAAAGGAAAATTAAAAATAGATAAGTTTTAGTTTGCTTTTGTTACAGTGTTAGCTTCCCTGTAAGATAAAATATGCTTTGTCAGTTTGAGCTTTTCTTCGGCAGTTAAATTGGCTTTTGGAGACATGTCTTCGATTTCGTGAACCCATTTTTTTTCACTGAAACCTGTTATTTCGAACGCTTCGTGACACTTCGTGCATTTGGTAACAAAAATGGTCCGGCCTTCCGTTACATCTATTGCCGTGGCTCCAGGCCAGCGGGTCTGTGCCACCTGCATTTGTTTGTCGCTTGGTGTGAATTCAGTAACGATAACGGGGGTAGGCGTGGAAGAAGCTGTTTTGGAACTTTTGCAATATGCAAGGAAAATCAATCCAAGTGCAATTACGGGATATTTAATTTTTTTCATAAGATTATTTACTCAGATACAGGTTTCTTTCACTATAAACATTCTGGAAAAACTCATCGTGCAGGTCATCAATAAAATAGATCGCTTCGCCGGTGCTCTTCATTTCAGGCCCCAGCTCTTTCTGGATCTCAGGGAATTTTTCGTAGCTGAATACAGGAATTTTTATTGCATACCCGATCTTTTTAGGAGAGAATTTAAAATCTTTTACCTTTTTTTCGCCTAACATTACTTTGGTAGCGTAGTTCACATAGGGCTCATCGTAAGCTTTTGCAATAAATGGAACAGTACGGGAAGCCCTAGGATTCGCTTCAATGATATATACTTTACCATTTTTCACAGCAAATTGTATATTTAGCAAGCCTACCGTTTTTAGCGCAATGGCAATAGTCCTGGTGTGTTGTTCAATTTGTTTGATCACGTCAGGGCTCAGGTCAAAAGGAGGAAGCACCGCGTAACTGTCACCACTGTGGATCCCTGCAGGCTCAATATGTTCCATGATGCCTATTATATAAACATCTTTTCCATCGCAGATAGCATCAGCCTCCGCTTCAATAGCGCCTTGTAAAAAGTGGTCAAGAAGCACTTTGTTATCAGGAAGGTCATTTAATAATTTCACCACGTGCTGCTCAAGTTCCTGCTCGTTGATAACTATCTTCATGCTTTGTCCACCCAATACGTAACTGGGGCGGACAAGCAAAGGAAACCCCAGCTTTTTTGAAAGCGTGATCGCTTCTTCCGCGTCCTCTATCACGCCAAATTCAGGGTAAGGGATATTGTTGTTTTTTAATAAAGTTGAAAAACTTCCACGGTCCTCGGCCAGGTCCAGTGATTTGAAGTCGGTACCGATAATCTTAATGCCATACCTGTCAAGCTTTTCGGCCAGCTTCAGCGCGGTTTGTCCTCCCAGCTGAACGATCACTCCTTCAGGTTTTTCATGCAGGATGATGTCGTAAATATGTTCCCAGAAAACCGGTTCAAAGTAGAGTTTATCGGCGGTGCTGAAATCTGTACTAACGGTTTCAGGATTGCAGTTGATCATGATGGTTTCATAGCCGCATTCTTTAGCGGCCAATACTCCATGTACGCAGCTATAGTCAAACTCTATTCCCTGACCGATGCGATTAGGACCGCTACCAAGGATCACCACTTTTTTCCTCGCGCTGCTGACACTTTCATTTTCATCTTCAAACGTAGAGTAGTAATATGGTGTTTTTGCTTCGAATTCAGCCGCGCAGGTATCTACTAATTTATAAACGCGCTTAATTCCCAGTTCGTTCCTCTTCGCGTAAACTTCGCTTTCCCTGCAGCGTACAAGATGCGCGATCTGCCTGTCGGCATAACCTTTTTGTTTTGCCTCATAGAGTAGGTCTTTTGAAAGGCTTTTGAGATCGTACTTTTCAATTTCATTTTCCAGCGCGATCATTTCTTCGATCTGCTGCAGGAACCATATATCAATGCGCGTCAGTTTCTGGATGGTTTTGATCGAGATCCCCATTTTCATCGCATCGTAGATCATAAACAAGCGGTTCCAGCTTGGGCGTTCGAGCGCCCTTAATAATTCAGCCTGATCTGTAATTTCTTTACCGTCTGCTCCTAATCCGTTCCGTTTTATTTCGAGGCTCTGGCAGGCCTTTTGTAACGCCTCCTGAAAACTCCTTCCTATCGCCATCACCTCGCCAACCGATTTCATCTGGAAACCCAGCTCGCGGTTGCATCCCTTGAATTTATCAAAGTTCCAGCGCGGTATTTTCACAATTACATAGTCAAGAGTTGGCTCAAAATAAGCAGAAGTGGATTTGGTTATTTGATTGATCAGTTCATCAAGCTGGTAGCCAATTGCCAGTTTACTTGCAATGCGGGCAATCGGGTAACCGGTAGCCTTACTTGCAAGCGCTGAGGACCTGGATACGCGCGGATTTATTTCGATCGCTATAATTTCTTCCTTTTCATCATTGCTCACTGCAAACTGCACATTGCAGCCCCCGGAAAAGTTACCGATACTGCGCATCATTTTAATGGCCATCGTACGCATTTTCTGGTAGGTAGTATCACTAAGCGTCATCGCAGGAGCCACGGTAATGCTATCCCCGGTGTGAACTCCCATAGGGTCAAAATTCTCGATGGAACAAATGATCGCTACGTTATCGTTTTTGTCACGAAGTAATTCTAATTCATATTCTTTCCATCCCAGTACGGCTTTATCAATCAATACCTCATGAATAGGGGAGGTTTGAAGCCCACGGTTTAATAACGCATCGAAATTCTCTTTTTCATATACTACGGATCCACCGCTGCCGCCAAGTGTAAAAGAGGGGCGGATCACCAGAGGGAACCCAAATTCCTGAGCGATACTTTTTCCTTCTAAAAATGATTTGGCAATCCGGCTGGGAGCCATTGATATGCCTATTTCCTCCATCCTGGCACGGAACAGGTCACGATCTTCCGTAACCTTTATAGCTTCGATATCCACACCTATCATTTTTACATTATATTTTTGCCAGATCCCCATGTCCTCACATTTAAGAGCGAGGTTTAACGCGGTTTGCCCGCCCATAGTAGGTAATACGGCATCTATCTTTTGCTCTTCCAGGATCTTGATTATGGACTTAACTTCAAGAGGTAACAGGTAAATATTGTCAGCAGTCACCTTATCTGTCATAATTGTTGCAGGGTTGGAGTTAATCAGCGTTACTTCAATCCCTTCTTCGCGAAGACTTTTGGCTGATTGGGAGCCCGAATAGTCGAATTCGCAGGCTTGTCCTATAACAATCGGACCTGAACCTATAATTAAAACAGATTTTATGGAGGTGTCTTTTGGCATATTGTTTCGAGAAGTTAAAAATCCTGCAAAGATAATAAGAAGATGGATTTTAGAAAGGAAAGATATTGACTAAATATTAAATAAAAGCCAATAAAAAAACCCGGAATTTTTTGTTCCGGGTTCAGTAATAAAGGATCTATTATTGCTGTGATTCCTGTGCGGGCTCTTTTTTGCCTTTTGCTTCAGCTACCACAATGTTACGTTCGTAATGTTCTGTACCATTCAGCGCGTTGATTGCTGCATTTGCCTCATTATCATTAGCCATTTCAACAAATCCATAGCCCTTACTTCGCCTGGTTTCCTTGTCTTTAATGATCCTAACGCTGGTAACCTCTCCGAATTGGGAGAAAAGTTCACTAAGAGATTGTTCCCTTACCTTAAAACTGATGTTGCTGATAAAAATGTTCATAGTTGTCTGTTTTTGTGTGTATAGTAAAGGTAGAGATAAAAAACAAAAAAGCAAATGTTTTAATAAATTTTGTTAAATATTAATTAATTTTTAACAAAATTGACTTTTAACAACATTAAAACAGGATAGCCTCCACGCTAATTTCAACATTGGCATCTTTTGGGAGCCTGGCTGCCTGAATTGTTGCCCTGGCAGGGAATTCACCCTTAAAATAGGAAGCATAAACCTCGTTTACATGCACAAAATTGTTCATGTCGTTTAAGAAAATGGTGCTTTTGACCACATTTTCGAAAGTGCAGCCTCCTGCTTTTAGAATTGCGCCAAGATAGTCCATAACCATTTTGGTTTCTTCCTTGATACTGGTTTTAACCAGTTGTTTGCTTTGAAGGTCCATCGCGATCGTTCCGCTGATAAACATGATATTATTTACAATTATTGCCTGGTTATATGGCCCGATAGGAGCGGGGGCATCAGGAGTATTGATGATTTTTTTCATTATTACGTTTAGTTAGTGTAACAAATATAAGATTTATCCAAATTAAGGGCTATATTTTTATTCCTATTAAACAAACATCCCTTCGCCAACCTCATATCTATCGGGTCAAGGTAAACTGACCCGTTTGCGTCTTTATATTTTTATTCCAATGACGCAAACATCGTCTACCTGTTCTAATCCGCCTTTCCAATCTTCCAATCTGCCGGCAATCAGCTGTTTTTGTTTCTCAATAGGTAAAGTGGCTGACTTTAATAGTAGCTCTTCAAGTTGCCTGTTTTTGAATTTTTTGCCATTTGGACCACCGAACTGGTCCACATAGCCGTCGGTAAATAAATACAAGTGATCTCCTTCCTCAAAATCAATGCGGAACTGCGAAAAACTCTCTGTTTTTTCTCCTTTGCCAACCGGCATTTTATCCTTCTGGAGTTCTATTATCCTGTTATTTCTGACAAGTACAGGAGTATTATGTGCCGCGGCGTAACTTACTGATCTTAATTTTTCTGTGGCGGGCTTAAGATCGATACAGATCAGTATCGCGTCCATCCCATCGCGCTGGCCCTCGTTTCCTATACTTTCAATAAGCCGTTTTCTTACAAAATTCAAAACTTCATGTGGTTGAGAAATATCCTGTTCCTTAATGGCTTCGTTTAAAAAACCAATGTTCAGTAAGCTCATAAATGCTCCGGGAACACCATGCCCGGTGCTATCGCATACGGCGAGGTAAAATTTATTATTATGCTCGGCAGCCCAGTAAAAATCACCACTTACAATGTCTTTTGGATTAAACAGCACAAAATGTTGTGGTAAATGTTTCTTTAGCATTTCTTTGTTTGCAAGAAGCGCATATTGAATGCGCTTTGCATAATTGATACTGTCAATTGTTTCTTTCTGATGCCCTTCAATTACGGCCTTTTGTATCTCTGTTTCCCGGTTTTTTTCTTCAATGATCAGTTTCTGTTGGTTGGTTAAGCGAAAACGCTGGTATAAAAAAAATGAAAACACTGTCACAATTCCCAAAACGACCATTATCGCATAGGTAATGAACCGTTGACGTTTTTTCTCTTCATTGGAAACCAGTTGTTGCGCGTCTGCTTTGGCTTTAAGCTCGGCTTCTTTTTTGGCTACTTCAAAATTTGTTTTTATGTCACTCAACTGTTTGCTGTTTTCTATGTTAAAAATACTATCGGTAAGCGATTTAAATTTGACGTGGTTTTCGTAAGCGTCCTTGTAATTTCCTGTATTGCTGTAAACGCGTGAAAGCCCTTCGTAGCTCAATCTGAGGTTATCCGGGTCATTTATTTCAAGGCTAAGCATTTTTGCCTTGTTATAATTTATTTCGGCCAGTTTGTAATTACCTGTTTTATTATATAAAGTACCTATATTTAAAAAAGAAATACTCATTTCTTTTTTATTGCCAATGGATTTATTTATTTCTAACGCCTTATTGTAATATTCAAGGGCCTGGGGATAATGGGCCTGATCGAAATACAATATCCCAATACATGTAAGACACCGGCTTATATCCTGCTCAATTCCTTCATCCTCGTATATTTTTAATGCCTTTAGATAGTTTTCTAAGGCCTCGTCTTTTTTCAATTGTTTGTCATATATAATGCCGGAATTCAGGAAACTATTCGCGATTCCGATCTTATTACCCAGTTCTTCATTAATTTTTAGCGCCCGGGTGTTGTATTCCAAGGCCTTTTCATATGCCGATTGGTGATCATACACCTGGGCCATATTGGCATAACAGAGGGCTATACCTCGCTTATTGCCCAGGTTCTCTTCTATGCTGAGCGATTTAAAGTAATAATTCAAAGCCTGTGGATAGTTCGACTGTTTTAGGTAAATGGTCGCCATAAACGCATAACATGTACTTATTCTTGGTTTGTTATCTTGTTCCTGGTATAAGGCCAGCGCTTTTACAAATGATTCAAGGGCCCTTGTATTATTTTCTTTGGAATAAAATGAATGCCCCATATAGCTGTATGCATTTGCTTTGTATCTGGCCTGTCTGGTCTGTTGTGCGAGTTGCAGTTGTTTTTCAGCAAGTAATAATACACTGTCTGGATCGATGTTTATGTAAGCTCTGGCAAGTTGCTCAATAGCATTTAACCTGTTCGTATCCTGCTGCTGTTTGTCGGTATAAACACGCCATAGTGAATCTGTCCTGCCTTTTTGAGCCTCCATGCAAAACGGAAGCATTGTACTGCAGAGTAAGATCAATCGGAAGAGATGTAGCATTGGTATTGTTTTATTCCGGCACAACTATTGATACTTAATCCTGGTTGCGCATTTTTACCATAGTAAGGATCGTTGCGATCGCAACTGTTTCACTGGTTTCATCATACACATCCACCAGCCATTTTACGATCCCTTTGGCGATGTCTTCCGGATTCTTTTTTTCCTGCGTTATTTTTTCCTTGCACGTAAAGCGCACTCCGATCGTACTTCCCATATACACCGGTTTCGTGAAACGACATTCGTCAATACCGTAATTTAATAAAACAGGACCCTTTTTTGCGTTTACAAACAAGCCGGCTGCTTTGCTCAAAACATAATAACCGTGGGCTACGCGACCGGTAAAAATGGTACCGTCCAGGCTCGTTACATCGGTGTGAGCATAAAAGTGATCACCGCTTACGTTTGCAAAATTTACAACGTCAGCCTCGGTAACCGTATGTTTAGCGGTGATCAGTGTTTCGCCAATTTCAAGATCCTCAAAGTGCTGACGGAAGGGATGAATGTCTTTTTCTATTTGTCTGGCGCCTTGCTGATACTGGTTCAGGATATGCGTGATGGTTGTTGGTGAACCCTGGATAGCTGTGCGTTGCAGGTAATGGAATACCCCGCGCTTTCCACCCATTTCTTCCCCGCCACCGGCCCGGCCCGGCCCGCCATGCACCAATAAAGGCATAGGAGAACCATGACCCGTACTTTCTTTCGCGCACTCACGGTTCAATACCAGGATGCGTCCATGCATACAGGCTGCGCCAATTGTATAGATACGTGCAACGCGGTCATCCGCGGTAACAATGCTGCTCACCAGGCTGCCTTTGCCCATTTTACTCAGCTCAATGGCTTCGTCGATAGTTTTGTAAGGCATAATGGTGCTTACCGGACCAAAGGCTTCCACACTATGACAATCCGTATTGGTAAAAGGTTTTTCGTTCAGGAAAATGATCGGAGGCATAAACGCCCCTTTTTGTTTATCTGCGCCTTTTACTTCAAATTTTTCGAAATCACCGATAATTATTTTTTGTGTTTTGGAAAGCAATTCTACTTTTTCCTTTACTTCAAGCAGCTGAGCCTTGCCCGCCAGGGAACCCATGCGCACGCCTTCTACGTTCGGGTCGCCGATAATATTTTGCGCCAGCCGTTTGCCCAAGGCAATGTGTACATCTTCCACCATTTTTTCCGGGACTATGATCCTTCTCACGGCAGTACATTTCTGGCCGGCTTTGGTGGTGATCTCTCTTGCTACTTCTTTAATAAAAATATCAAATTCAGGCATGGCCGTTGTAACATCCGGACCCAGGACGCAGCAGTTCAGCGAATCAGCTTCCATGTTGAAGTGTACTGATTCCTGTAAGAGGCGGGGATGAGCTTTCAGCATCTTACCCGTAGAGGCTGATCCCGTGAACGTTACAATGTCCTGGTTCATTACATGGTCGAGGATCCCATTCGCGCTGCCACAGATCAATTGCAGGGCGCCTTCAGGAAGGATCTTACTTGCTATGATCTCTTTTACAACCGCTTCAGTTAAAAACGAGGTAACGGTTGCCGGCTTTACGATAGCCGGAACACCGGCCAGCCAGTTTACCGCCACTTTTTCAAGCATGCCCCATACAGGAAAGTTAAACGCGTTGATATGGATCGCGACACCTTCTTTCGGTACGCAGATATGATGTCCGATAAATGTATTGTTCTTTGAAAGTCTGGCCACGTCGCCATCATAACAATAGGTTTCATTTGGAAACTGGCGACGAAGCGAGGCGTAGGTAAATAAGTTCCCGATCCCTCCTTCAATATCCACCCAGCTGTCTATACGGGTTGCACCGGTAGCCCAGCTCACCTTGTAAAAATCTTCTTTTTTGCTTAACAGGTGCAGTGCCAGCGCTTTCAGCATCAACCCGCGTTCCTGAAAAGTCATTTTTCTCAGCTTTGGTCCGCCCACAGTGCGCGCATAATCGCACATTTTTGCAAAATCGAGTCCTTTGCTGCTTGTGCTCGCTATGGCTTCCCCAGTAATCGCATTAAAAAGTTCCTGTCCTTTATCTGCGCCTGCAACCCATTGGCCGCATGCGTAATTATGTAGTTGGTTCATAAAATCTATTCCTGTTTATAACAGGTTAAAAGTAAGAAAGGAATCACTAATAAACCATATTTAATTATTAAGTGGTTCTTTTAAATTATAAGTAATTTTAAGAATTGGATTCAAGAGAAGCAGGCTATCCGACCTCCACAACAAAAGGGGCAATAATAAACTTGCTGATCAGCTTTTCGATCTTATCTGTAAGCCCGGTCGTAAACACAAGGTGCTGGCATTTGGGAAGACTCAGGGCAAGCCTGTCTATCTGGCCCTGCCAGGAGTTTTTGATCATGAGCTCAGCATCGTCAATCACAAACAGTTTAATTTTATTCAAATTGAGTCCGTTTGCGAAATAAAGATCCAGGATCCGTTTTGCAGTGCCTATTAGAATATCGGTGCCGTCATAGATCTCGGCATTCTGGTCGTTAATATCACCATCTTCAAATGCGGTAGTAATACGCAGATCAGTATTTTTAGCAAACTGCCGGAACTGTTCTTTCATAGCATTGCCGCTTTCTGAATTTCCAACCAGGATCAATACTTTAGGCATGTCTTCAATGGCACGCTGTAATTTCTGAATGGCGGTGATCGTAATAAGGGTGCTTTTGCCGGAACCGGCAGGACCAATTCCTATTACATCTGACCCTGCATTTATTTTTGAAAGGCACCTGGCCTGGAGTGGGGTAGGGGTTTCAATGTTAACTTCTTCCAAAGCGGTGGCGAGCTTCTTATATAATTTTTCCCTGAACATTTCTGATGGCTGGATAATAAGCCCGACAAAGATATTAACTATTTGCCACAAATTTATAACCCACTCCTCGTATAGAGTGAAAATGCCGTGGTTCCCTGGGATTTAGTTCAAAATATTTTCTGAAGTTCAGAATATAGTTGTCTATAGTTCTTGATGAAGCATTTTCATTGGCATCCCATAACTTTTCAATGATCTCGTCGCGGGAAATAACCTTATTCGTGTTTGCTGTCAAAAGCTCGAGTAAACCTATTTCGCGCCTGGACAAAGTCTGTTTGTTGCCTTTTACATCTACGATCTCGTAGGTTTGAAAATTTATATGACACTTCCCGAAACTAAATACAGGATCACTTTCTTTTTGGGTACGTTTTAATAAATTACTGATCCGTAATAAAAGCTCTTCCAGGTCAAAGGGCTTGGTAATATAATCGTCTGCCCCCAGCTTTAATCCTCCAATCTTGTCTGCGGTCTGGTTTTTAGCGGTGAGAAAAATAACAGGCAGAGCAGGGTCGGAAGTTTTGAATTCTTTGCAAAGATCAAAGCCACTGATATCCGGGAGCATGACGTCAAGCAGGACTAAACTCAGGGTGGCACGATTTTTCGCAAAAAAAAGCAAGGCCTCTCTGCCATTGCGGGCTATGTTGACCGTATAATTCTCGAGCTTCAGGTTCAGGACAATGGTGTTGGCGAGATTCTCCTCATCCTCAACAACCAGTATATGATGTAGGGCCTGCATCAGTCTTTGAAAATAATCCGGTAGGCGGTCCCGTTGTTCCTTTGAATATCAATGCTGGCCTCCATTTGCTCTGATAACATCTGGATCAGTTGCATGCCAAGGTGTCCATCCTTCTCAGGATTAAAACTTTCTGACAGGCCAATACCGTTATCTTCTATTCCTAAACTAAAGATCTTGTCCTGCCGCTTAAGGCTGATCTTTATTTCTCCCTTATCTTTCGGGAAGGCATATTTAAACGAGTTGCTTATAATCTCGTTTACGATCAGTCCTATCGGGATCATGTGATCCACTTCAAAGTAAAGATCTTTTTCGATCTCGAATCTGAACCGGATATCCGAACCCGGCCTTGAAAACGATTGGTGAACACTGTTGCAAAGACGCTGTATGTATTCACTGATCTCGATCCTGCTAAGATCCCTGGAAGCATACAGCATTTCGTGAACAATAGCCATAGAGTTGATCCGGTTGCGGCTGTCCTTGATCATGGCCAGGTATTTTTCGTCAAGCACATTGTCAGACTGTAAATTCAACAAACTTGAAACAATTTGCAGGTTATTCTTTACGCGGTGGTGTACCTCTTTTAAAAGTTGTTCTTTCTCTTTTAATGACACGGTGGAATTCTCCAGTTCTTCCCCCAGCATGTTAATACCGGCGCCAATTGCATCAAGCACATCTTCATTGCCCAGGACCTCCGTTTTTTTTGTGAAATCAAGCTGCGCATAAGCCATTACCACTTCAAGAATCCTGTCGACTCTTTCTTTATGATGATCACTTAAGTTGCTGGCTGAGAGTGGCATACCTTACAAGTGTTGTTTTAACCATTTAACTGCCTCGTTCTCATCATCGAATAAACGGGCGGGGATAGCGGGTTTGTTAAGTCCCATAAAAAAATTACCAATCATGCGGCTAAGCGGTGATTTTACCATTATTGCAAAAGAATTTATTTTGGTCTCCCGGCCATTGGTTGAAAAATGTTTGCGCGCTTCACGTTCCATATACTTAATATTCCGGGCGTCAATTAAAAGCGGGAATTTTTTATCCTTGTAAAAAGAGGTCACAGCAACTGAGTTTTCCATAGCTTCTTTTAAAGTAATTACCGCCAGAGGCTTCGTTTTTGTTCTGCATATGCCATCTTTACCCATCCAGGTCCAAAAAGCCGTAATTTCGGTCGCGTCATCCGGCGGGTTTAGTGTATCCATTGATCGCATTAAATATAGAGGTAATCTGGGGGATTAGTACATATCTTTGTAAAATTATTAACCATTTACCTGTTAAAATAAAATTAAGTTGAATACGTCCTTTATCAGGGTTTATACCGATGGCAGCTGCCATACCCAGCTGCTTTTAGGGGCATGGGCCGCTATCTTATTTATTGATGACGAAAAGGTTATTTTGCAGGGCAATGAAGTGGAAACAACGCATAACCGCATGGAGTTGATGGCGGTAATAAAAGCTATAAATTATATTGACTACCGGCATTTAAAAACACGCCGCGTTGAGATCTATTCTGACAGTCAGTATGTAGTAAATTTAGTGAACCGTAAAGAAAAATTAAAACAAAAAAAATTCATAACTAATAAAGGTACATCTATACAAAATGAGGACCTGGTGAAGCTACTCATAGAGCAGATCGAGAGCCATACTATAGATTTTACAAAAGTAAAGGCGCATCAGAAGGATGGCGATGAAGTAAACCGTGAAGTAGATATTATTGTGAGGAAATCTGTCCGGAAAAATGTTTTAAACCATGAATAACCATATATCCAATGATCCGTTGCATGGCAAAACGCTTCAGATGATACTTGAGCACCTGGTGCAGTATTATGGCTGGGACCATCTTGGCACTAAGATCAACATCCGTTGCTTTAACGAAAATCCAAGCATCAGATCGAGTCTTACTTTTTTAAGAAAAACGCCGTGGGCCAGGAAAAAGGTGGAGGAGTTGTATCTGGCGCTGGTTACCTGAGGTTTGACTTATGTTCAGGGGATTGCTTCAGTCATTGCTAAATCAACTTTGATTCTGATGACGTTTAAGAGTGTTACAAAAAGAAAAACCGCCTTCTTATTGCAGCAGAAAGCGGTTAACTAATCTATATCATAAAAGAATGAACTACAAAAACATTCTTTCATTGCCGTAAAGGTATAACGACAAAAAAGGCTAAAGATTAACCCAATGTTATGAAACGGAAAATTTTTTAGTAAGCAATAATTATTTAAGCAGTTTCACGAAGGCAGGGCAGCAGTAGCTTACCAATTCTGCTTTTGGATCCTTGCCAAGAATGGCATACAAGCGGATCTTATTCGGGCTGCTTGGATGTTTGCGGCATTTTTTCTTGCCGATGAGCTTTTTTAAATGATTACACGCGTGTTGCGCAACCTCGTTTGAGCGGGATATAGCCTTGGAATCCGCAGGATTGCTACCGTCATCTTCAAGTAACTTTAAGTCGAATCTAATCATATTTCTCAATTTAGGATAAAGTAAATATATACAAATTTTTTAATTAGTTCAATTTAATAAGACCCGGGTTGGGGCTTACTGAGAGCTAAGTAATTCTTTGGTGATCCTGAGAATATTACTTTTAATTTTATTAAAGCCTTTGATCCTTTCCAGATTGCCATAAGGCAGATGTTCAAATTCATCAAGGGATATAAGCGCGGCATCCAGCTTCGCAATCTCATCTTTATACTTATCAGTACCTGCAAGCATCTTCTTAAGATCTTTCGCCAGGTCTTTAAGGTTAATAAAAGGATTGTAAATTACCCCGCTGACCTTCGATTGCAGCGCTAAAAGTTCATCATTCATAAAGCAAATCTATGTTGGGTTAAATAGGTTTGATTTTTAATAATCCCAGGAATCGTTGGGTTTTTTGAGCCAGTGATTCGTTTTGTTTAAAGTGCCTTCAAAAATGGGCCCTTTTTTTTCTGTTTCCAGTTTTGCGAGCTTACGAACAAATGTTGTAATAGTTCGTTTCGGCACGCTGCTGTCCGTTTTCGGAATATTTCTTGATTTATTCATAGCTCTAATTTACAAAATTTAAACCGGAAAAGAAAGAATAGGTAAATAATGCTACAAACAAGAGTTTGTTAAGTGTTTGGAAATTAGCTTTATAGATCATACTCAAAAAAACCTGGCAACGAATCTGCTAACCTTTATTAACTAATGTTAAAATGGAAGCAAATATCAAGGCGGCAGGACTTGCATTCGAAATTGGTTAATGGAATATAATTCCTTGTTATGTTAAATATGCTTTGGCTGTGGGAGGGGAAACTACTTCTACATCTACTATTGAAATGCAAAATACGAAGCCGGTAACGTTTAATGGTGCTACCCGTCAGAAGAATGTCTTAAGCTACTTTTCTGACCGCTTCGTATTCATTTCAAATATAGTAAGAAAAAGTCAGAGTTTATTTAACATATTTGAGGGTATGTATTGTGTTAACATAGCTTAGGTATGTGTGTAGGGGTAAGGTTAGCATAGTGCGAAGCCAAAACTAAAAGAAATTAACTTGAAGGGGCAAATAGGGGCCAATCCGACGAATAATATGAGCGAACAAGAGATTATTGACCAAGTCATCAAACTTTTAAAAGGCAAGTCTTTTCAGGAAAGTAAAATAATACTTTTTGAAATAAGAGAAAAAATTGCTGAACAGTCTATTCTTAACCCTGTCGAGTAATAGCCAATTCCACTTCTTCTACAGCTTTCCTTAAATCTTTAATTTCTTCTATTAATTCGTCTAATTTAGTTTCAACGCTACTAACATTAGATTCTGTACTTGAAGTATTCATTGCTATATCATCAAGTAAACTCAACATTTTTTTCGCTTGTTCTTCTGTCATAATTCCTAATTTTCACCTAAAGTAATGCTTTAAGTATTAAAAATAGGGGCGGTTAACCGCCCATTTTCATTAAACGCAGTTTACGTTCTCCCAGCGAAAGGGATAGAACGTAAATCCTTTTTAGCATGGATAGGAGCGTTGGCAAAAAGATTGAAGTGATAGCCCGGCCCGAAGGGTTCGCCATGAAATTAACAATGTATTGTTATGGTAGATTAACATTTCGTTTCATATATAATAACATTGTTTTTGTAACATAGCATCCAAATTGTATTATATTTGTAGACATTAATTATATTGGCCATGAAAAAATCACTTAATTTAAATGCAATTTTAGTGCAAGATAAGTCTGGGGGATATACTTCATTTTTTGCTCAATTTCCTAATATAATAGCAGAAGGAGATAATGAAGATCAAGCTATAGAGAACTTGTTTAACCTTGTACAAGATGTTTTTGAGCATCAGCAAAAAGAAGAAATGGCTACCGCTTCTATAAATGGTACTAATTCAGTTAAAACAAGATCTTTTAATTTAGCTACTTTATAGCATGACTAGAGCAGATTTTTATGACTGGCTAGTTGCTAATAACTGTCAAATAGAAACATTAAACACACATCGAATTGCTAATTCTATAAAGGTAAGCAATGAACATGGTCATGTGTTTTTAGATCTGCCCATTGATGAACAAGAAGTAAAAGAATTTTATGTATGTAAAGCTTGTATGGTTTGGTTAAAAATACCTGTACCGGACGTTTGTAAGGAATCTATTCCTATAGCAAAGAAAATACAGGAAACTCATTATCCTAATAAAAAATAATTAAAAGCCCGGATTTGTTCGGGCTTTTTTGCTTCATGTACCGATTTGATTGGGGTGGCGGGTGGGGCAGCGAAGCTGCCGTTATTTCAATAAATTTTCATCAACAAAACTATAGTATTCTTCCTCTGTAATTATAAGATGTTCCAATATTTCAATTTTCACAATCTTAGAGGCGGCTAAAACTTCCTTTGTAAATCTAATATCTTCTTTTGAAGGCTGGGCGATTCCGCCAGGGTGATTATGCACCAAAACTATCTTTTTACATCGTTTCTGAATGGCTATACTGAATATATCAGTAGGGTCAGCTGTAACGCTATTCACTTTACCAAGAGCTACTAATTCTATGTATTCAAGTCTTAACCCTGTTGTAAGGCCCATTACCCAAAAGTATTCTTGTCTACGCCTGTACTTGTTTTCGCGCAATAAAACTTCACGCATTATCTTGAAAAGATCATGAGAGGCTTTTACTTTGACTTTTTGGTTTTTCTTTAACGGGACATTCATAATCCAAATATAACAGAATTTTAAACGAAGTTAAAAGTAGGTATATTTATGATATGGATAAACTGACGCCAGCTCAAAAACTTGATTTAGTTTTAAATGAAATGAATGTCAATTCAAACAAAGGTTGGCGAAATACAGATAGTATTTACTATTCTGTAAATGAAATAAAAGATACTAGAATTGATAAACCAAAATATTTTAATCCAGTAGAATTTACACGAATAATTAAGAAATTAGATAAAGACGGATTTGTGGAATGTGAAATGCAAGGAACTCCTGTTCATAGCCAGCAACGTGATTATAAATATCCACATTATAAAATTACTTTCGAGGGTGAGACTTTGTTAGACTTAGAGGGGGGATATTCAGGGCGGTTAACGAGTCAGAATAAGGAGAAGGTTGAGGTTGATAAACAAAGAATCCTCCAAATGCGCCTCCAAACCAAATTAAATCGTCTGACTTTTTGGATAGCAATTGGGACTGTAATAGCGGCAATATATTATCTGAATGAACTTTATTTGAAGGGATGGTTTCATTAGTTCTAAAAGTCTTTCCGCAGGAAAGGATTGCATTCCTCGATACGTCTTGTGTAGTGGTGTGCGGCTGGAAAGAAATGAAGAAAAGAAAAATAAAGCGTCCGAAGGACACCATCAAGAAATCTCTTCATTTTTTCGCGGCTATTTACCCGTAGGGCCTTAGACATAACAGTTATTATATTACGGTAAAGTCTTGATAGATTTAATGCAAGCGAAGCGATTAAATGGAAAGGCTTTAACGGAATATAATGAACATTATGTTAAATAGAAATTTCAAAAGTAAAAGTATCTATGCCAGATACTTTATCAATGTTTTACAGGGATTTTTTATGATTCTGCTCTACTTTACCGTAGGCTGGACATCTTTCGTGGCTTTTGCATGATGATACAGAAACGAATACTACAAAAGCTATAAGGATTATTGATGTAAATTTTTTCATGCTTAAGATATATTTTATAAAGATAACTAATTACTTTCGGTTTCTAAAATTTAAAAATAAATTTAACCTTAGTTTATTAACAATACAATTTAATGTCACTAAAACACCTGAACCAAGAATGGAACGATCTGCTCAAAGATGAATTTGAGAAAGCTTATTATCCAAAACTAACGGAGTCTGTTAACCAGGCTTATAAAACTTCGGTTGTTTACCCTCCTGCAAAATTCGTTTTTAATGCACTGGCCCTTTGCCCTTTTCATGCCATTAAAGTTGTTATTATCGGGCAGGATCCTTATCACGGTTATGGTCAGGCGAATGGCCTGAGTTTTTCCGTGAACGACGGAATCCGTAAGCCACCGAGCCTCCAGAATATTTTTAAAGAACTCGAAACCGACATCCCAGGCTTTAAGATCCCCGATTCGGGGAACCTCGAAGCCTGGGCAAAACAAGGTGTATTGATGCTTAACGCGGTGCTTACTGTACAGGAGGGTTTGCCGGGAAGCCATAAAGCGTTTGGATGGGAAATGTTTACGGACGCATTAATAAAATTGATCAGCGATAAAAAAGAACACGTTGTTTTTTTGCTCTGGGGAAATTACGCGATCTCAAAAAGCGCGCTTATCGATTCCTCGAAACATCTGGTTTTAACCGCTGCGCATCCTTCTCCACTGGCCCGCGGTGCGTTTTTTGGAAGCAAACACTTTAGTAAGGCTAATAAGTACCTGATTGAAAATAGTTTAAGCCCAATTAATTGGAACTTAACTTGATCTTAAATTTCTCGCTGTGTTTTTTCTTTCCGCTGCTTTCATAGCTCGTCCAGGTCCCGGTTTTTAGGTATTCGCCGCTTTCGCGCATATAAACAAGTTCTCCTTCTTCTTTGAGCTGTCCATTCGGATAAAATGTTTTTTCGGAATATTTTTTCCCTTCTTTATCCAGCATTACCAGCTCCGACTGGATCTCGGCATTTACAAACCAGTTGCGCTTGGAATACACGCTCTGCTGGTCTTTATCGTATTCGATATTATTTTTAGGCAATCCGTTCGGAAAAAAATCAGTCAGTTTTTTCGGCATGCCGCTGTAAAACGCGATCTGGTTCTTAATGTTTCCATTTTCAAAATAAACGTCAATCGTACAATTCAAAGAATCTGTGTAAGCTATGTTATGCTCGCACTGCCCGTTCTCATAAAAGTTTTTAAACAAAACAAGCCTTCCATCCCTGTAATAACTAATATGCAGAAGCTGTCCACTTTCATAGTATTCTTCATTCCAGCCCTTTACCTCGTAGTTGTTTTTTTTCAAAAGCGCATATTCACTTTTGATCACGGACATCATTTTGTTATAAATAAGGATCCCTTCAGTACTGTCGAGCACATGCCTCTGAGTACTCCAACGCACATTTTCATGCTGATTTACCTGGGCATTCAATGACAGGCTAAAAAAGATAACCAGTAAAAATATGGGTAAGGTGTTTTTCAAAAAATTACAAAGCATTAAATATAATAAATTATTTAATGCTGCTTATATCTCATTTGCACATGAGGAATATCGTCTTCGAGGTATTCTTCACCTTCCTGCACGAAGCCCAGGCCGTTATAGAATTTAATCAGGTAGGATTGGGCTGATATTACAATGTTTTGATTTTTAAATAATTCCAGGGTTTTGTTAAGAGATTGCTTCATTAAAACTTTACCACTTCCTTTATTCCTGAATTTTTTTCTTAAAGCTACCCTGCCTATTGAGGGCTCGCTGTAGGAGATCCCCGGAGGCAGGATCCGGCTATAGCCGGCAAGTTCCGGGCCGGAGAATAGCATTACATGAAGTGCTGAAAGATCTTTATCGTCCACATCCTGGTAGGCGCAGTTCTGTTCCACAATAAAAACTTCGCTTCGCAATTTATAGATCTCAAAAAGTTCTTTGGTTGTTAAGGCGTTAAAATCCTTTATACTAAATTCCATTTTTTTATTCTGGAGTTTTTCATGTTCTTATACCTTCACTTCCTGTGACTCAGCATTTCCCCGTTCCTGAGTTAAACAATTAATAATCCCCAATGCTTAACATTACCAGTGTACACGCTTCAATACATTCAATTCCTTTTTCAGAGGCTTTTTTCTCAAACTCCGGGTTTTCAGTTCCCGGATTAAAAATGATCCGTTTCGGATGAAGGCTTAGGATATAGTCGGTCCATGCTCCCTGGTTCTGCGGACCCACGTATAAGGTAACTGTATGTATATCTTTTAGTTGAGGCTTGTCAGTTAAAATGGGTTCCCCCTCAATTGTACCTCCGTGTATCCCAACTGGGTAAATAGTGTGGCCATATTTTTTTAACCTGGATGTCGCGAGATAGGCATACCGTTCAGGTTTTGGAGAGGCTCCTATTATGGCGGTTGGTTTGTTCATTATTCAGTGTAGTTAAGGTCTTTATGAAAGGTTTCTTTAAGGTTTAACCAGGCGATCAGGGCTAAGATTGCAACTACTATGCCAACAGCGATTGCTGCCATCTTAGAGTCTGCTTTGCCGTCCATTTTACTGAATTGTGTTTCAAAAAAACGGAATAAAAAGCTCAGAAAAATGACGGATCCTCTTACAAAATTGGGAGCGGTTGTAGTAGCGGTAGCCCTGATATTGGTACCGAACAACTCGGCGGCGGTACTCATAAATACAGCCCAGTACCCGGTAGCGAAACCAATGATAGCGACAATAACATAATAATAGACCTCTGAAATTATGGCATACTTAAAGTAAAGGAAGATGGACAGAAATGTCAGGATCATAAAAATGGCCAGGGCCTTTTTACGGCTTTTAAGTACCTGGCTCAGGAGCCCGCTGGCTACGTCGCCAAGGGTAATTCCGAGATATGCGTACATAATGGATTTTCCGGCGTCGGGCTTAAAGTGCGTTACGCCCATCGACACAAAGATCTCAGGGGCAAACGTGATCAGGATCCCCATCACATACCAAACAGGAACCGCGACCATGATCACACTGAGGTACTGCCCTGCTCTTCTGCGGCTACTGAAAAGATCAAGAAAATTTCCTTTGCTGATCTCTGTTTTGCGCACACTTTCAAACATACCAGATTCCAGGATCCCGACCCTTAAGACCAGTAAAAG
>Ga0208492_1000884_pt1 | contig 22194 bp, 17 predicted proteins | sample Subbioar_CSW14AB_FD_184820 | JGI IMG/M metagenome (GOLD analysis project Ga0208492, IMG submission 184820) | Serpentinite rock and fluid subsurface biosphere microbial communities from McLaughlin Reserve, California, USA - CR12Mar_CSW14AB (SPAdes) | ecosystem: Environmental > Terrestrial > Deep... | reverse complement strand
AGCACGTTCCAGGAAGGACAAGGGTGAATCAGTGAGCAGCCATATCGGAATCGTCGGCGTCAGCCCCGAAGGGGCCGCGCTGTTCTACCGGCAGATCATGCGCGAGGCGGCCAAGGTTCTTCCCGCCAACGAGCAGCCCCGAATCACCCTCCACAACGAGCCCCTTGAGACCTACATCGCGGCGATCCGGAACGACGACTGGCACCTTGTGGGTAAACTGCTCCGCCGCTCGGCCGAGCTCCTCGCCCGCTGCGGGGCCGAGTTCTGCCTCACCCCCGACAACGCCGTGCAACACGGCGTCCAGCTCGCCGAGGTCGGATCCCCCATCCCCTGGCTGACAATGACCGAACTCGTCGCCGAGGCGGTGGCGAACGAAAGCCGAAGGGTCGTGGGCATCATCGGCACCAAGATGGTCATGAACAGCAGTACCTACCAGACCCACCTCGGCCTCCGAGGCGTTCAAGTGCTCGCTCCCATTGAGGATCACGCAGACCGCATTGACGAGATCATCTTCACCGAGCTCGTCTACGGCCAAACCCGCCCCGAATCTCAACTTGCGGTCCTCAACGCCATCAGCGACCTCGCCCTCCGGGGCTGCGAAGGCGTCATTCTGGCCAGCAGTGAGGCATCACTCCTGGTCACCCGGGAGAACTCGCCGCTCCCCGTCTACGACTCAGCCGAGGTCCTGGCCATCGCCAGCGTCCGCCGTTCTATCCGCCGGTAGTATTTTTTCCCCTTTCCCATTCTTGCACCTGGGAACCGCCCCCCCGAGCGGGTCGAATCGCTCTGGCCGGCGGCGCCCCCGGGGCGCGTAGCTACCGCCGCCGGTCGGTGGGAGGACGAATCGCCAACGTCCCCCAAACCTGACTGGACACAACCCCGAAGTTCCAGTTATGCTGGCGATGATGGCCGCGATGACGGGCCGTGGCGGACAGGTGACTGTCTGGCGCGGTCCTCAGCAGTTGCCCGCAAGGGCAGCCAGCCACGAGCCTGGGGTAACGACGCCCCTGGCCACGCGACACGCCCACGGCCCCCTGCACCAACTGCCTGTGGAATGGCAGCCTGCAGGGTCATCCTTATGGAGCTCGGCATGGATCGGAAGGACTTCCGTTCTCTCCTCTCGAAGTTCACTGGATCGACCAAGCAGGAAGGCGCGGCCCCCGCGCGACTCCTGCGACGCGTCGGTCAGGCAATCGGGTTCGACGCGCGCCCCTCGCGCCTCGGATTCGAGGCCTTGGAGAGTCGGCAGCTCCTTGAGGGCAGCTTCGCCTCCGTCCTCACGGACATCGCGCTGGATGTCTCCGGCCGCGGCAGCACCGCCGGCTCGGTCGTCACCGGCGCCAACGTCATTAACCCGGCGCAGGTCGCCACCGACAACGACTGGTACTCGTTCACCGCCGCGGCGACGGACTTCGTCACCGTCCTTGCGGACACCTCAAACGAGAACCCCGCCAGCTCACTGAACACGCGCATCGAGGTCTACGACCAGAACCAGCTTCTGGTCGCCCAAGGCACGAACAACGGCATCCTGACCTCCGGCACCGCCCACGACGGCTGGGCCGGATTCATCGCCCAGGCGGGTCAGGTTTACAAGATCAAGGTCTCTAGCGACTACCCCAATCCCAAGCCCAACCTCACCGCCAACAACACCTACTCCGTCCGGGTCGTTGCCGCCTCCACACCGGTCGACATCGGCGGCGAACTCGCCGCGGAGAAGGGCATCGTCCGCGAGTTCGGCAGCCCCCTCCCCGATGACACGCAGTTCCCGCCCGTCGGCATCACCCCCGTACTTGGCCAGCTCGGCGGCACCGCGCTCCCCGTCACCGACCGTCTCCGTCAGGACAACATCGTCTACAAGCTCGTCGTCCCCGCGGGCGTCCAGTACAACGACTTCATCACCATCAATGCCCAGTCCACCGACCTCAACCTGACCCGCCGTCTCGACACGCGCATCGACGTGTACAACTCTCAGGGCGTCCTGATCGTTAGCGACTCCGACACCGGCCGCATCAACGACGCGTTCGCTACCGTCCGCGCCAACCCCGGCGACGTCTACTACATCCGCGTCCGAAGCGACGAGATCCGCAGCACCAACATCCAGGCCGCCGCGGGCCCCTTCTTCCTCGTCGTTGACGCCCTGACCGATCAGATCAATCTCGACCCCGTCAGCCGCACCGCGACTCTCGCCGGCGGCATGTTCGGGTTCATCGATCCCACCGTCGCGGCAAGCCCCAACATCCCCAACCCCCGCTTCCAGACTCACTCCTTCGAGTTCACTTCCCTCGGCAGCGGCCTGAGCATCATCAGCCTGACGCCTCGGAATCCCCCGCCTCAGCTGGCCGACGGCGCCCTTCGCCTCTACAACGACGCGGGCGACCTCGTCGCCTTCAACAACAACTTCTCGGGGCTCAATCCGCAGATCAGCGCCATCCTCGAAGGCGGCAAGCGCTACTTCCTCGTGGTCGACGGCTTCGAGCTCAACACGGGCACCAACTACAACCTCACCGTTGAGAGCAACACCACCCAGAACAACGGCGTTGACGACCACGTCAACACCCCCACCATCGGCTCTGACTCCGACTTCAACGTCTCCCGCCGCGCCTTTGAGCTCGCTACCGCCCTCATCTGGGGCTCCGCTACGCCCGTCTTCGACGGCTTCGGCAACGTCATCCGCGATCACGGCCTGCTCACCAGCGCCACCGGCCGCGGCCGCATCGAAGGCACCGGCGACACGGACCTCTTCCAGTTCGTCCCCCAAGTCAGCATGATGGGTGACCACGCCGGCAACAACGACGACGCGGGCACCGCCCTGTTCGTCGGCGGCGCCTTCGATGGCACCCAAGAAATGAACCCCTGGCCCACGATCACCCGCTCGCTGGGTGTCTGGGACGCGGCCGACTGGTTCGCCGTGGGCGATCAGCGCCAGCAGGGCCCCGACCTCCTGGGCTTCCAGGACAACCCCGACACCGTGGGCACCTCCCGCGCCGAGATTTACGCCCTCTACGACTGGGACCTCGACCCCGAAACCGAACCCGCCGATGGCTTCACCGACAACGTCCTGGTGGTCGGCGGCGACTTCGACCTCAAGTTCAACACGCCCCAAGGCGTCGTGACCGCCAAGAACTTCGCCATCTGGATCCAGGACCCCGCGTCCGGAAACTTCGGTTGGCTCACGCTGGGCGACACAGACGGTCCCGTCCGCGCCATCACGGCCTACGACCCTGTCGAGTTCGACTCCAACGGATCCCTGCCCGACGGCGTCATCCCCGACCCCAACGACAGCGAGCTTCCGCAGCTCTTCATCGGCGGCAGCTTCACCGATGTCGGCAGCGGCACCGCCGCTAACAACATCGCCTTCTTCGACCTCAACACCGGCTGGAACGCAATGGGCACCGGTGCCAACGGCACCGTTCACGCCCTGACCACCTACGACTTCGACGACCCCGCCGCAGAGCGCGTCACACAGCCCGGCCCCCCGGCCGTCCGCCAGGTGAACGACACGCCCGACCGCCCGATCTCGCTCATTGTCGGTGGCCAGTTCACCAACACCGGCGGCGTCGCTGCAGGCAACATCTCGGCCTGGAACGGCAACAACTGGGAAAACCTCGGCACCGGCCGCATCAACGCGACCGCCGGCGCCGGAAACGGCGGCGTCGCCCCCGTGTTCAACCTCAACGGCCCCGTCTTCTCTCTCGCCGTCTTTGACTCCGGCGACCCCGACGGCGACGCCGGCCCCTTCGAGGCGCCCGCCAACGGCGTGCTCTACATCGGCGGCCGCTTCACCCAGGTCAACGGCGGCGTTGTGAATCAGAACGGCGGCAACGTCGGACCCAACCTCGTCGCATTCGGCTACACCGCCGTGGGCGAGCTCGCGAATCCCAATAACCCCCTCGACCCCGCTGCCGACGTCTACAACCCGCGCCTCGTCCACGGCAACTTCGGCCTCTCCGCCGGCGTCGCCAACGAGACCGTCCTCGCCCTCGCCGTCTGGGACCCGCCGGACATCGCCGGCACCACCATCGACCCCTTCCTCGCTGTCGGTGGTGATCTGACAAGCGTCGGCTTCATCGGCATCACCGACGGCATCAATCCTGTCGGGACGCTCTCGGGTGGCGCCTCGGGCATCGTGCGCGCTATCGCGACCCTCAACGATGAGCAAGCGCCGGACATTTCCGAGACCATCACCTCCGGCGCGCCGCAGGAAGTGCTCTACATCGGCGGTGACTTCGTCAGCATCTTCGACGCCGACGGCAACGAGTTCGATGCTCTCCACGTCGCCCAGTTCTCCGCCCACAACCTCGGCCAGGGTGACTTCTTCGAATGGGTCACCCCGCTCAACACCGGCGAGCCGAACATCACGGCCGCATTCGGCTTCCCGGGCGTCAACTCTGGTGTCTTCAACACCGACCCCAACGCCCCCGCCCCCACCGTCTTCTCGCTCGCATCTTTCGATGACGGCAACCCGCTCCAGTGGGACCGCCACGACCGCCGCTCAACACGCCTCCAGATCGTGCTCAGCCCCCAGGGTGCCTCGTTCCTGAACACCCGTGTCCGCGTGCTCGACTCCAACTTCGAAGTGATCTATGACTTCGACCGCCCGGGCAGCGAGACCATCGCGCCGCCGCAGCAGGATCCCTCGGGCATGATCAACGGGGCCCTTCAGACCCCGCCCAACGCCCCCGGTGGCGGCTTCAACGTTGACTTTGAAGGCATCCAGGTCTGGGCCGGCGAAACGTACTACATCGAAGTCAGCGGCACCGGCACCGGTCGCTACTCCTTCACGGTGACCGCCGCCGCCGCCGCCGAAGACCTCAACGGCGACGGCCGCCAAGACGACGTCAACTCCCAGGTCCGCGAGGAGCCTGATGAGGGCCAGTTCTCCGCCGCCTTCGGCGCCTCCATCAACACCACACTCCTCAACGGTGACGGCACCAACTACCGCCAGTCTGCCACCCAGTCACAGGGCACCCCGCCCAACGGCAACAGCAACCGCACCTTCCACGTGACCCCGTCAATCAATGACGTCTTCACCGAAGGTTACGACCTGGGCAACATCCACAACCGCGACGACGTGGACATCTACAGCTTCCGCGCCGAGTTCGATGGCTACGCCGAGATCCGTCTCGACACCTGGTTCCTCGCGACCGAGTTCGGCTTCAGCCTCCAGGGCACCCACCCGGACGACTTCGAAGGCATCCAGAAGGTCATCAACAGCAATCTCGACGCCGCCCTCCGCATCTTCCGCAACGACTTCGTCCAGATCGGCTACAACGACGACAACTACGCCGTGCAGGGCGACTTCGTCCTCAACGAGGACGCCGACACCATCCTCACCGGCGGTACCCGCGTGGGCACCATCGGCGGGACCCTGCCGCAGGCAGTGGACGGCACCACCGCCGCGCTCTTTACCCGCCGCGACCCCCGCGTGGTGATCCCGGTGATCGCCGGCAACTTCTACTTCGTCCAGATCGAGAGCGGCCAGAAGTGGGCCAACGGCCGCGAAGAGGACATCGACGCACGCGTCGAGCGCCTCGACCGCGAGCGTGAGGCCCGCGCCGACCACGGCGCCTACCGCCTCATCATCAACCAGATGCCCAGCCAGCAGGCCGAGATCGTCAATGGCCAGCAGGTCCTCGACGACCACTTCGACGAGGCCCAGGCCGACTTCGCAACCCCGATCCCCATCGGTGACAACCCCGACGACAGCGCCACCAACGGCCGCGGCTCGATCACCGGTGTCATCCGCAATACCCCCCTGAACCCCGTCGATATCGATCAGTTCACCTTCTTCTCCCCCGGCGAAGGCCGCCTCAGGATCGACATCCGTCCCACCGGCACCGGCAACAATCTCCAGCCGCAGTTCGGCCTCTTCCGCTTCAACGCTCAGGGCGCGATCGAGAATCAGACCGTCGCCACCGGCGCTCCGCTCTCCGGGGGCGGCGTCACGGCCACCATCGACGCGGCCGCGGGTGACAAGTTCATCCTCCGCGTCATCGGCCAGGGCAACAGCCAGGGCGCGTACCGGATCGACATCTCCGGCGTCCCCGTCACCGACGACCACGCCGACGCGCTCAAGTTCAACGACGCGACCGAGATCCAGTTGTTCGACTTCCAGGGCATCGGCAACGCCTCGGGCAATATCGAGAACCCGGGCGACTCGGACGTCTTCAAGTTCCGCGTCAATGACTTCAACCCCTTCACCTTCACCGTCACGGGCGTCGATGACTCCCTCCAGCCCCGCATCACGATCTACGAAGTCGGCGAGGACAACAGCGGTAATCCCATCCTGCTCCGCATCGCCGATGCTCAGGCCGGCGCCGCTGGCGGCGACATCGCCGTGAGCTTCCCGGTCACCCCCAACCGCGTGGTCCGTGACAACGCGGGCAACATCATCCGCGAATACCCCTACTACTACGCCGTCATCAAGGACGCCAATCCCATCGGCGGTGTCGGCCGCTACAACATCGCCGTCAACTTCGAGCCCACCGACGACCACGCCGACGGCGACCCCGACCAGGACGGCACGCTGGACGACGGCGAGTTCGACCAGGCCTCCACCATCGCTCTCGATTCGAACACGGGCCAGGGCAACTCCACGGGCATCATCGAGGTCGCCAGCGACAGCGACCTCTTCAGCTTCACATCTCCCGCCGGCGGCAGCGCCTCCGTGGTCATCTCCCGCCCCAGCACCTCCACCATCCGCACCAGGGTCTCCATCCTTGATGCGGACGCCAACGTGATCGCGACCGCGACCGCCGACGACAGCACCATCAACGGCACCGCCATCGTCAACTTCTCCGCCGTCCGCGGCACCACCTACTTCGTCGTCGTCGAGGGCTTCGAAGACCCCAACACGCCCAACGTCAACACTACCAACACCGGCAGCTACACCGTCAGCGTCATCGCTCCCCCGGTTGACGACTTCCCCAACGCCGACGAGTTCTCCCTCGCCGACGCCGCCTCCAACATCCCGATCGTCTTCAGCACCGGCGTCGGCCGCATCGGCGGCACTGCGGGCGGGGACCCCCTCAACCCCCGCTTCGAGTACGCGGGCGACAGCGACCTCTTCACCTTCACCACCATCCGCGCCGGCAACGTCGTCATCACGATGAGGCCCTTCGACACCGGTGCCGGCCGCATCGCACCCTCGATGAGGATTTACGACGCACAGCGCAACCTCATCCTGACCTCGGCCCCCGCCGGCCGCCTCGAGACCATCACGCTGACGATCACCGGCGCCGCCGCCGGGGCGCAGTACTACATCCTCACCGACGCACTCGAGGGTGTCACCAACACCACCGAGACCGGCGAGTACTCCCTGACCGTGGCCGGCCCCGCCTCTTCCGGCGGCGAGGGCAACACCCCCGAAGAGATCGACTTCAGCAACCCCACCACCATCACCCTCAACTCCCGCACCGGTGACGGCTCGGCCTCCGACAACATCGAGGTCATCAACGACCGCGACCTCTTCAAGTTCACCACCACCGCCGCGGGCAAGGTCTTCGTGCAGCTGAGCGCTGGCAACGGCTCACTGCTCCGCGCCTCCATCAGCATCTACAACGCCGCCAACGAACTGGTCGGTTCTCAGGTTGCCTTCGACTCCGACGGCATCCCCGGTGCGATCGCCTACGTCACCTTCGACGGCGAGGCCACCACCGACTACTACATCGTGGTCGACGGCCTGGGCGACAGCGTCGGCTCCTACACCGTCAAGGTGAACACCCAGCCGCTCGTCAATCAGCTCGTCTACCCCGAGGGCTACGCTAACGCAAACGTCCGCGAGTTCGTCTCGATCGTCAACCCCAACGACACGCCCGTCACCTACACCGTCATCCTCCGCTACGAGACCGGCGAGCTCGAGACCGTCATCGCGACCCGCACCATCAGGGCCAACGCCCGCAACGGCGTGACCATCATCGACCCCTCCACCGTCGTCCCCGGCATCCGCCTCAACACTCCCTACGCCATCATCATCAACTCCAGCTTGCCGCTGGGCGCCACGATGGCCCACTACGACTTCGGCAACAGCATCGGTGACAGCTTCACCGAGACCACGTCCGCGACGTACCACTTCGCCCGGGTCGAGAAGGACCCGGCCGTCGCCGACTTCGTCGTCTTCTACAACCCCAACAACTTCGACGTCTTCGCCACCCTCACCGCCAACGTGGATGGCGTCTCCAACTCCACCACGGTCCGGTTCGGGGCCAACCGCCGCGGCGGCTTCGCCATCAACGACACCAACTTCCCCGTCGGCGTCTACGGCGTCACCCTCACGGTCCGCCCGGTGGACAGCTCCAACGACTCCGCCTTCATCGGCGTAGTCGCCGCTCTCAGCCATTACAACCTCGTCGAGACCGAGGCCTTCGGCCTGCTCGGTGATTCCACCGGCGGCGCAACCGAAGGCGTGATCACCAACATCGCCCAGGGCTCAACCATCACGTCCGAGGTCAACTTCTACAACCCGGGCACCTCGCCCGCGACCGTCACCCTGACCGGCTCCTACATCCGCACATCACTGCCCTCCTTCACACGGACCATCCAGGTCCCCGCGAAGTCCTCGATCCGCCTCACCGGCGACGTGCTGGGCCTCGCGCCCGATCAGCCCGTGGGCCTCACCTACACCTCCAACGTGCCCATCGTCGCGTCCTCGACCGAGCGTCAGAACGGCGACTCCGACTCCACCAACGCCAGCACCGTCGCCGCCAATCAGGTCTTCTTCGGCGACGCCTACATCGACAGCCGCTTCCCCGGCCTCCAGGAAGAGTCGCTGTACTTCTACAACCCCGGCTCCGTCGCCAACAACATCTCGGTCGTCCTCCGCTACGCCGACCGCAACCTCGCCCCCGACACTCTCACGATCTCCGTCCCCGCCGGCGGCTTCCGCGAGATCCAGCTGCACCAGCTCAACGAGATCATCAACAAGAGCGCCACGCTGTGGTTCGGCATCGATGCCTTCAGCGACCTCCCCTTCGTCGCCAACATGGTCCACTACGACCTGGCCCTCAGCGGCGGCTTCGCCACCAGCGGCGTCGCCTACGGCATCACCACCCCGCTCAACAAGATCAGCTGATTCCCTGAGCGTCCCTGAAATCAACAAGGCCCGGGCGACCAATCGCCCGGGCCTTTTGTGTTCCTTACGACGCCGGGACTGAGCCGCTCTGGGCGAAGTCCCGGATCGAGCCACCCTAACCTCCGCCTCAAATCAGCTTCTTCAACTCCCGCCGCATCACCTTCCCCGTCGGATTCCGCGGCAGCGCATCCATCACCCGCACCTCGTCTGGCACCTTGTACCCCGCCAGCTTCTCACGGCACAGCCGGATCAGTTCCCTGGGGTCAATCGTCATCCCCTCGCGGGCCTCGACGAACGCCACCGGCACCTCGCCACGCATCAGGTCCTGCTTGCCGACAACCCCACAACCCCCCACCGCCGGGTGCGTGCTCAGGACCTCCTCGATCTCCCGCGGGAACACATTCTCCCCGCCGATGATCAGCATCTCCTTGAGCCGCCCCGTGATGTACAGGTGCCCGTCGTCATCCAGCCGCCCGATGTCCCCGGTCCGGAAGTACCCGTCGGCAGTGAACGCCTTCGCGGTCTCCTCCGGCAGGTGGTAGTACCCCTTCATCACGTTGGGCCCGGCGATCTGGATCTCGCCCTCCTGGCCGACATCCATCAACCGCCCGTCGTTGATGTCCGCAATCCGCTCCACCACCCGCGGCAGCGGCCTGCCCACCGAGTGCGCCCGGTACTCAAACGGGCGGCACCAGTTGGTCACCGGCGAAGTCTCCGTCAGGCCGTAGCCCTCGTTGATCGTGACGCCGAACCGGTCGCGGAACTTCTGGAACACGATGTCCGGCAGCGGCTCACCCCCGCTCACCACCAGCCGCATCGAAGCGAAGTCCTCCGCCTTCGCGTCCTTCGCGCTCAGCAGGGCGTTGTACATGCTGGGGATCGCGACGAAGATCGTCGGGCGGTGCTCTCTGATCAGCCGCACCAGCTTCTGCGGCACGAACCGGGCCGTGTATACGACCTTCACGTTCCCCAGCAGCGGCAGCAGGGTGAGCACCGTCAGCCCGAAGGTGTGGAACTGCGGCAGCACGCCCAGGATCACATCCTCCTTGGGGTTGACCGTGATCCAGTCCAGGATCTGCCGGAGGTTGGCGCTGATATTGCCGTGTGTCAGCATCACGCCCTTGGGCTTCCCGCTCGTGCCCGAGGTGTACAGCAGCACGCCCAGGTCCTCGTCCTCCGCACCCGCCGGCCAGATCGGCTCGGGCGCCCCGGTGAACGAAACATCCTCCAGGCACAGCAGGTTCTTGGCCACCGGCGCCGCGATGTGCTCCAGCATCAGCCGAGACGTCACGATCGTGTCCGTCCCGCAGTCGTCCACCACGTACTGCAGCTCGTCCTTCTTGAGCAGGTAGTTCAGGGGCACGATCGTCTTCCCCAACATCCACCCCGCCAGGGCCGCGATCGGGAACGCCCCGCTGGTCGGCAGCATGATGCCCAGCGTCTTGCTCCCGCACTTGCCCCGCACCGCCCCCGCGACGTGCAACGCCCCCACCAGGAGGTCCACCGCCCGGTAGGTCCGGCGGTCATCGACCACGGCCGGGCGGAGTGGGGAACCAGCCAAACGCTTCAGGATGGGCCAATGAATGCTCACGAGGACTCCCACCGCGGCCACCCGTCAAAGGGCAAGGCCGGTTGTGATGTCAAAGGGGCCGGAATTCCGAGAAAAGTATGCTAACGGATGGCGTTCGCGCCTGCCGGTGGTGCATTGGGCACCCCGCCGTCCGAAACCGGATGTCCCCATGACCCGACTATCACTCATCTGCCCGCTGCTCATTGCCCTTATCACCCTCCTGGGGGGCTGCGCCACCAACCAGTCCAAGGCAGCGGACTACAACGCGCTCTTTGCCGAGCACAAGTACGCCGAGAGCTTCGAGGCCGCGTCCAAGATCGCCGGCTCCAAGCACGCGATCGACAGCGACCAAGCGTCCTTGGTGGCAGGCCTCTCCGCCCGGGCCCTGGACCGCACCGAGGACGCCAAACGCTACTTGACCCCCATTGCAGGGAACGCGAACCCGAACATCGCGGGCCAATCCTCCGCCGCGCTCGGGGCGATCGCCTACGAGGAGAAGCGGTACCGCGACGCCTCCCGCCTGTTCTTGGCCGCCGGAACCAAGCTCCGCGGCGACGATTCCGCCGGCGCCTTCATGTACGCTGGCGACGCCCTCAAGGCCGAGGGCAAGTCCGCCGACGCCAAGGCCTCATACGAGAAGGCCGGCAACCTCATCACCGCCCAGTCACCCCTGAAACCCGAGATCGCCGACCGCCTCGCCGGCGGCGGCCCCGTCCTCGCAACCAAGCCCGTCTCCCAGACCGCCACCGGCAAGTACACGGTCCAAGCCGGAGCGTTCTCCACGGCGTCCAAAGCCAAGACCGAGGCCCAGAAGTTCTCGTCCAAGGCCACCACCCGGACGGTGCCCATCAAGGACAGGAAGGGCCGAACCCTCTACGCCGTTCAGGTGGGCCGCTTCCCGACCAAGCAGGCGGCGGAACAGTTCCGCAAGAACGTGGGCCGCACCGCCGTCGTCACGCTCGCCGACTAGACGCCGAACAACATCCCGGGGAACTACCCGAGGACCAAGGCGTATAAAACAGAGCACCCACCGCCCGTCACGGCCACCGAGCCGTCACAATCAGGGATGATGACCCGCACCGCGGGCCATCCCAATCACCGGGCCGGGTCAAAGGACGCTTCCATGGCACTCACGGGTCACCGCGCTTGCGCCGCACGTATCGCCTTGTGCTCCTTTGTCGCATTCGCCGGGCTCACTGCTCCCGCCATTGCGCAGGAGGGGGTGACCACCGGCTCGAGCGTGCCCGAGTGGATCAAGCGTCTGGCAATCGACCCCGAGAGTCCGCAGGCCAAGCGATACGCCGCCCAGCAGAAGGTCCGGCTCGAGAAGGAGAAAGAGCTCCGCAAGCTCCGCCTTAAGCACTTCGGCCCGATCAAGAAGACCGAGATCCGCCAGGAGGGCATCCTCAAGCTCCGTGAGTACACGGACATCGCCACGTTCCCGGCCCTGGTTGAGATCTTCCAGCGTGAGGGGCTGGATGTCCGCACCGCGGTGATGGACATCTTCGCCGACTCGGCAACACCCGAGGGCGACACATCGCTCACATGGATCGGTATCTTCGACGACAGCCCTGAGGTCCGCGCCGCGGCAGTCACGCGACTCCAGAAGCGGATCAAAGACGAAGGGCGCGTTCCCGACGGCGTGCGGCTGGCGACCTTCGAGGGCATCCGCTCCGGCAAGGAAAGTGCGATGGCCTCGGCCGCGAACCTGGCCGTGCAGCTCAACTTGTTCGAAGCGATCCCCTGGCTGATCTCCGGGCAGGTGCAGGGATCGGGAGCCGGTGGCGGCGGCGGTGCAGGGGGCGGCGAGCGCAACGGCGCGCTCGCGTGGATCCTCGTCGGCACCCAGACCGCGTACGTGAGCGACCTCACGCCGGTGGTGGCACCCAACGCCGTCGCATTCGATCCGACACTCTCGGTCATCACCGAGGGCGTCATCCTCCGGGTCCTCGACGCCGCGGTGATCTCGTACAACTTCGACCTGTACGGCGCGCTTAAGGACCTCGCGAAGGCCGGGATGGGGAAGAGCGTCGACTACGGCTTCGACACGCTCAAGTGGCAGGACTGGTACGCCCGCGAGTTCAAGCCACACCTGGCCCAGAAGCTCGCCGAGGAGCAGGCCGCCCGCGCGGCGGCTGACGCCGCGAAGCCCGTCGCGCCCGGGCCGGACTGAGCTTTACTCGCCGATCGCGATCACGGACGCCATCGCCAGTTCGCCCGTGTGCGAGATTGAGATCCGCCACGACGTGATGCCCTGAGAGGTGGCCAAGGTGGCCGCGTGGCCGGAGAGACGGATTGTGGGTTGCCCGGTGGACTCACGGCAGACCTCGATGTCTGTCCACGCGACACCGCCGGACCAGCCGGTCCCGAGCGCTTTAAGCACGGCTTCCTTCGCGGCGAACCGGGCCGCGAGGTGCTCGGCGTACCGCTGGTGGTCCTTGGCGTACGCGGCTTCGGCGGGTGTGAAGACTCGCTCCAGAAACCGCTCGGGGTGGCGGTCCAGCATCTCGCGGATGCGGGCGACTTCGACCAGGTCGATGCCGTGGGCGAGGGATCGCATCAGGCTTTGCTCTTCGACTTGGCGGCGGCCCTGGTCTTGTTGGCGCTCTTGGAGGCTTTCTCGCCCTTGTCCGACTTGGCCTCGGAAGTCGTCTTGGACTCGGCCTTCGAGCTGCTCTCGGGCGCGGAAGTCTTGATGTCGGTTGACTTCGCCTCGGTCTTTGTTTCGGATTTGCTCTCCGTTGCCTTGCTCTCCGCGGGCTTGTCGCTCTCGGCTCCCTTCTTGTAAGACTCAGAGCGGTAGTCGGTCTGGTAGAAGCCCGACCCCTTGAAGATGATCGCGCCGCCCGTGCCGATCAATCGCTCGAGCGAGTTCTTTCCGCACTCGGGGCACTTGCGCTTGGGGGAGTCCTTGATGGACTGGAAAATCTCCATGCGCTTCTTGCACGCGTTGCACTTGTAGTCGTAGGTCGGCATCCTGCTCCTTACTCGGTTGGCGCGACGACCACTTTGGCCGGACGCAGGACCCGCTCGGGGACGCCGCCGCTGCCTGCGAGCGCGTACCCCGCCTGGAAGGTTGTCACGACGTGCCCGGGCTCGACGCCGTCGGCCTTCTGCTGCATCACGGCCTCGTGCCGCCCCGGCTCAAACACCTCGTTGGGCGAGGGATTGATGGGCGTGACGCCGTGTTGGGCGAGGCCCTTGACGAGCTCGTCCCGGATCAGCTTGAGGCCCGCGAGGATCTGCTCGGGGCTCGCGGTCGTTCCGGTCTGCGCGAGGGCCGTGTCGAAGTGGTCAACCACGGTGGTCAGCGTGGACGCGACCGAGGCGACGCCCTGCTGCTTGGCGACGACCTCGTTCTGGAGGGCGCGGCGCTGGTAGTTCTGGAAGTCGGCCATGAGCCGCAGCGTGCGGTTCTTGGCCTCTTCCAGCTCGGCCTCGAGGTGGGCGGTCCGGCTCGTGAGCTCGTCGCCCTCGTGGTCGATGCCCTCTGGCTGCTGGTCGTGATCGGTCATGTCTGAATGCTCTGTTCCTTCAGGCATGTCGTTGCTCCCGTCGTGTGTGTTGTGCGGGCCCTGCTGGCCCGGCTGGTCGGGCTTTGGGCCCGACTTCTTCCATGGCCACATTGTTCGCCCTCGATTCGATGATTGCTGATCCAGCTGAAAACGCTACTTCTTTCCCAGGAAGTCGGCGACCTGCTTGAGGAACCCCTGGCTCTCGGGCAGCACGGCCGCGTCTTCGGTGGCCGCGAACTGCCGGAGCAGGTCCTCCTGTTTCTTGGTCAGCTTCTTGGGGATTTCGATCTTGACGACGACCACGAGGTCACCCTTGCGGCCGGTGCGGAGGTTGGGCAGCCCCTTGCCGCTGACCTTGAAGGTCGCGCCGAACTGAGTGCCCTTCGGAACCGTCAGCGTCGTCGGTCCTTCGAGCGTCGGCACTTGTATCTCAGCTCCGAGCGACGCCTGCGAGAAACCGATGGGCATCTCGAGGACGAGGTGGTCACCTTCGCGGTGGTACATCTCGTGCTCGGCGACGCGGACGATGACGTGCAGGTCGCCGCGCTGGCCTTCGCCCGCCTGCGACATCTCGGGCGGGGGCGGCTCGCCTTCGGCCTGCACGCGGACCGCTTGGCCGTCCTGGATGCCAGGGGGAATCTTCACCGAGAGTTCGCGCTTGCGGGGCACGCGCCCCTTGCCGCGGCAGCCCTCGCAGAACTCCTTGACGATCTGGCCGCGACCATGGCACGCCGGGCACGCGGTGACCATGCGGAACATGCCGCCCATGCCGGACTGCTGCACGCGGCCCTGGCCGCCGCAGGTGGGGCACTTCATGGGCTTGCTGCCGGGCTTCGCGCCCGTGCCGGTACACTTGTCGCACACATCCAGGCGTGTGAACTCGACGTCGCGCGACGCGCCGGTGGCGACTTCCTCGAGGGAGAGGACGACTTCGGTCTCGAGGTCGTAGCCGCGGGGTGCGCCCCGGCGGCCTTGCTGGCCCTGGAATCCGCCGAAGCCGCCGCCACCGCTGAAGATGTCGTTGAACATCGAAAAGATGTCGGTGACATCCATGCGGGAGAAGTCGTGGGCCGCGGCCCCACGCCCGCGCAGGCCCTCGTGCCCGTACTGGTCGTAGAGCTTGCGCTTCTCGGGGTCGCTAAGGACCTCGTACGCCTCGGCGCATTCCTTGAACTTCACCTCGGCCTCGGCGTCCCCGGGGTTGCGGTCCGGGTGATACTTCATGGCGAGTCGGCGATAGGAGCGCTTGATCTCTTCGGCGTCTACGGTCTTTTCGACCGAGAGGATCTCGTAGTAGTCACGGGTCGTTGGCATAAATCAACTCATTCCGGGTAGACATTGACGCGCGTCGGCAAAGGCCTGAGCGACTGACATCTTTTCGCCTGCTTCTGGGTCCAGGATGTCTCCTTCGGTGAGGAATGCGATGCTCGCTGCCGCAGCAAGCGCACAGCCGCACTCGGTCAAGTCGCCTCCCCATCGGAACGCAACGATTCGCGTGCTTGGGGTCGCGGGCACGCCGAATGCCGCGAGCACTTCCTCGGAGTCTGCTGGGCTCATGTGATCAACTTCAACGCCCGCTGAGCGGCCCGAGATGACCATAGACAGAAAACCTGACTGAGTGGGCCAGTCGATCGGCTCGATGACAAGGGCGATGCCCTCCTGAGTGGACTTCGCCGCGATTTGATCGGCGGTAGGAAGGGCAGATGCCACCGCGACATAGAGTTCCATCGACATGAAGCACCTCGGCCGGTAACTGCTAGCTTGGAAAATGAGCCCGCAGACCTTTGGATCTGGGGGCTCGTAAGTAGATTCAGGTTTTGCCGCCTCATCGAGGCGAGGTACTCAGGCCACCGCGCCGACTTCGGTCTTGCTGTCGTCCTTGAGCTCCGTGATGAGCACATCCGTGGTGAGCATGAGGCCCGCAACGCTGGCAGCGTTGATCAGGGCGGTCTTGGCGACGAGCGCGGCATCGATGATGCCGGCCTTGACGAGGTCGGTGTAATCACCGGTCGCGGCGTTGAAGCCCTGGTTGCCCTTGGCATCTTTGACCCGGTCGATCACGAGGTCGCCGTCGTAGCCGGCGTTCTCGGCGATCTGCTTGATGGGGGCCTCGACGGCCTTGCTGACGATGTCGAAGCCGAGCTTCTCATCGTCGCTCTTGGCCTTCTTGGACGCGAGCTGGATCGCGGCCTGGGTGCGGAGCAGCGCGACACCGCCGCCGGGGACGTAGCCTTCCTTGGCCGCGGCGCGGGTGGACTTGAGGGCGTCGTCAACGAGATCCTTGGTCGCCTTCATGGCAATCTCGGTGGCGCCGCCGACGCTGATCATGGCCACGCCGCTGGTCAGCTTGGCGAGGCGCTCCATCAGCTTTTCCTTGTCGTAGTCGCTGGTGGACTTCTCCCACTGGCTGCGGATCTGGTCGGCGCGGCTCTTGATCTCGGTCTTCTTGCCCGCGCCCTCGATCAGCGTGGTGTTGTCCTTGGTAACGACAATCTTCTTGGCGCGGCCGAGCTCGGCGAGCTCAACGCCGTCGAGCCCGCGCCCGAGGTCCTCGGCGATGAAGGTGCCGCCGGTGAGGGTGGCGATGTCGCCGAGCATGGCCTTACGGCGGTCGCCGAAGCCGGGGGCCTTGACCGCGCAGACCTTGAGCGTGCCGCGGATGCGGTTGACGACGAGCGCTGCGAGGGCCTCGCTCTCGACGTCCTCGGCGATGAGGAGCAGCGGCTTGTTCGCGACCACGACCTTGTTGAGCAGCGGGAGCAGGTCGGGCAGGTTGTTGATCTTCTTCTCGTAGATGAGGATGTACGCGTCCTCGAGCACCGCCTCGGCGGTCTTGAGGTCGGTCATGAAGTAGGGCGAGAGGTAGCCCTTGTCGAACTGCATGCCCTCGACGTAATCGAGGGTCGTGGTCGCGCCCTTGCCGTCCTCGATCTCGACGACGCCGTCGGCGCCGACCTTGGAGATCGCCTCGGCGATCAGCTCGCCGACGTTCTCATCGTGGTTGGCGGAGACGGTCGCGACCTTGCGGTAGTCCTCCTTGCCCTTGCACTTGGTCGCCATCGCGTCGATCTCTTTCGCGGCGGCGTCGGCGGCGGCGTTGATGCCGCGCTGGAGGAGAACCGGGTTCGCGCCGGCGGTGACGTGGCGGAGGCCCTCGGTGAAGATGGCCTGCGCGAGCACCGTGGCGGCGGTGGTGCCATCACCGGCCTTGTCGGCGGTGCGCTTGGCGACCTCGTTCACCATCTTGGCACCCATCGCCTGGAAGGGCTCGGGGAGCGAGACTTCCTTGGAAACGGAGACGCCGTCCTTGGTGACGTGCGGGCCGCCGTAGGACTTCTCGATGATGACGTGGCGCCCGGAGGGGCCCATGGTGCACTTGACTGCGTCGGCGAGGCGGTCGACACCCTTCTTCATCTCGAGGAGGGCGGCGTCGTCGAACATGATCTGCTTGGTAGCCATTGTTCAATCCTTAGGCACTGGGCATCGGGCACTGGGCACTAGGCCAAGGCCCGGATGCTGGTTCAACTATTCTTTTTCCCCGAGGCTGCGGATCAACCCAGCGAGGATCCTTCCACATTCATTGAGACGCTCGAGCACACGCTCGTACGCGTCCATCGGGACAAACTCGAGACGCACTGCGATCAGCAGCTGGGTGTCGATTTCATAGAGGGACCCGCGAGCCGTTCGAAGGAAACGAACGTAGTCGGCGGTGCTCCCTCGTCCGTAACCCTCGGCGATGTTGCTGGGGACTGAAACAGCGGCACGCCGCAGTTGGCTCACAAGTCCAAACCGCTCACTTTCGGGCAGACGCTTGGTAATGGCGTACACCTCGAGGCCGAGGTCCATGCCCTTCTGCCAGGCGACCAGATCGCGATGTGACCGGATTTCGCTCATCTGCCTTCCACTAATGCCCAGTGCCCAGTCCCCAGTGCCTCATCCCTCGATGATGCCCAGGAGCTCGGACTCGCGGATGATCAGGTGCTTCTGGCCCTTGATCTCCACTTCGGTGCCGGCGTACTTGCCGTAGACGACCGTGTCGCCGTTGCGGACGGACATCTCGGCCCGCTTGCCGTTGTCGAGGCGCTTGCCGGGGCCGGTCGCGACGACCTGGCCCTTCACGGGCTTCTCCTTGGCGGACTCGGGCAGGTAGATGCCGCTGGCGGTCTTGGTCTCGGCTTCGATGGGCTTGACGAGCACGCGGTCTTCGGTTGGCTTCACGGCCATGGGACTCAACTCCTTCTGATGGTTATGGATTCGCCGGCGTGGCGAGCTTCGCTTTGCGCCGGGCGAGGAAAAACTCGATGACGATCGGGAGGACGGACAGGACGATGATGGCGAGGACGACGGCCTCGAAGTTCTTTTGAACCCAGGGGATGTTGCCGAACAGGTAGCCCGCGGCGGTGCAGACGCCGATCCAGAGCACCGCGCCGACAACGTTGTACGCCAAGAACCGCGAGTAGGCCATCGCGCCCGCGCCGGCGACGAAGGGCACGAAAGTGCGGACGATGGGGACAAAGCGGCCGAGGATCACGGCCTTGCCGCCGTACTTCTCGAAGAACGCGTGGGCCTTGTCCAGGTGCTTGCGGTTGAGGGCGCGGCCGATGAAGCCGACGTTGGTCTCGCCGCGGAAGATCCGGGGGCCGACCACCTTACCGACGTGGTAGTTGACCGCGTCGCCGAGGATGCCCGCGACGATGAGCAGGCCGGAGATGGCCCACACGCCGCCCCACTCGTCCATCGAGCCGCGGGCCGCGAGGGCGCCGACGGTGAAGAGCAGCGAGTCGCCGGGCAGGAACGGCATGATGACCAGGCCGGTCTCGACGAAGATGATGGCGAAGAGGAGGGCGTAGACCCACACGCCGTGGTTGCGGATGAAGGCATCGAGGAAGCCGGGGAGGTCCTTGAAGAACTCCTGAGCCTGGGTGAGGAACTCCTGCATCAGGCGTGCTCCTCGGTGTGGGCCTCGGTGCGGGCTTCGGTGGCGACCTCGAAGCTGTCCACCTCCACCCCCACCACTTCAACAACCTCCACGACTTCAACCGCCTCAGCGACGCCCTCCGCATCACCAGCCGTGACCTCTCCCTCCTCCAAGGTCGAAGCGACGGCTGGGATGATGCGGGGGGCGGGCTTGCGGCGTGTGACGTCCATCGACTGGACGTCCTGGAGCAGCACGACGCGATGCTCGCCGGTCTTGTCGTCGGTGCCGTGGATCGCGCCGCGGCCGTTGAACATCTCGACCTTGCCGCTGTACGGCAGGCCGAGCATGGTGACGTCGAACACGTCCACGTCCTCGGGCGCGGGCTTGGCCATCGCCGCGACGGAGGTCGTCGCTCCGCGGCGGGCGATGCGGTCCACGTTCTGAGCCGTGAGGTCCACCGGGCATCGGACGCCGCCCTTGGTCTGGATCAGGCGGAAGCGGCCGTGGGACATCGGGGTGACGTCCACGACAAACTTCCCGCCCTGCTTGACCTGCTCCCCGAAGAGCACCTCGCGCAGGACCACCCGGGCGCCGCTCATCAGGATGAGCTTCGCCTGGGGGTTGCGGGGGGTGATGGGGAGGTCGGGGGTCATGACGCTTTCTTGCGGCGGACTGGCTTGCGGGTGGAGTGTTTGGCGATCAGGGCTTCGACCTGGGGGACGAGAGAGGTGGGCACGCGGACGAGGGACATCTGGCTGTTCTCCCAAGCGGCGTCGGCCTCAGCGATCGCGTCGGTCTCCGACTGGTGGTCGTAGAACTCGATGACCGACTTGACCTTGGCGGCCGAGAGTCCCTTGGGGTACTTGTTGGGATCTTTCTTCATCGTGGCCCTCTCAACGACGCCGTCTGCGGAATGCCTTCAACTCCTTGCCGCGAAGCTGGTACGCGGTGATCACAAACAGTTCCCCTCGATCCGCGTCCACCTTGTAGATCACCTTGAGATGCCGCCCGGCCTTCGTCTGACCGAGAGCAACGCGGGTTCCCTCGCGTCCGGCAAAGTCCTGCCCCGGCCGACTCAGCACCTCCGCACACTCGATGGGATCGACCCCGTGGTTCTCCACGTGCGGCCGATCCGTCTCGGGATCGATGTAGAACCGGAGCCGCATGGGAAGTCCTCGGAAGCTTCAACTTAGAAGCCCATGCCACCCATCCCGCCCATGCCACCCATTCCACCCATGCCGCCGCCCATCCCGCCCATGCCGCCGCCACCGCCGCCGTGGCCGTGGTCGTCCTTCGCGTCGGGCTTGCTGGTAATGATGCAGTCCGCGGCGAGGAGCATCGTCGCGACGCTCGCGGCGTTCTGGAGGGCCATGCGGTCGACCTTCGCGGGGGTGATGACACCCATCGCGACCAGGTCGCCGTACTCCTCGGTCAGGGCGTTGTATCCGAAGTTGGCCGAGTTCTTGCCCGTGCCGCCCTCGAGCACCTTGTTGACGACCACGCTGCCGCGGGCGCCGGCGTTCTCGGCGATGGTGTGCAGCGGGACCGCGAGGGCGGTGACCACGGTACGGATGCCCGCGGCGAAGTCGAACTTGCTGCGGCCCACGTCCTGGGAGGTCTTGTCGTCGGCGGTGGAGTCGGGCTTGCCGAAGACCTTGGTGTATTCCTTCATGTTCTCGATGGCCGCGCGGGCCCGGATGAACGACACGCCGCCGCCGGGGACGATGCCCTCGGCCACGGCCGCGCGGGTCGCGTGCAGCGCATCCTCGATGCGGGCCTTCTTCTCCTTGAGCTCGGCCTCGCTGGCCGCGCCCACCTTCACTACCGCCACGCCGCCCGCGAGCTTGGCGAGCCGCTCCTGGAGCTTCTCGCGGTCGTAGTCGCTGCTGGCGGACTCGATCTCGTTGCGGATCTGGGCGATGCGGGCCTGGATGGCCTTGGTCTCGCCCGCGCCCTCGATCACGGTCGTGTTCTCGGCGTCCACCTCGATCCGCTTCGCGAGGCCCAGGTCGCTGATCTGGACCTTGTCCAGCTCGGTGCCCAGGTCCTTCATGATCGCCGTCGCGCCCGTCAGGATCGCGAGGTCCTCGAGCATCGCCTTGCGGCGGTCGCCGTAGCCGGGGGCCTTGACCGCGCACACCTGGAGCGTGCCGCGGAGCTTGTTGATCACCAGCGTCGCGAGGGCCTCGCCGCTCACTTCCTCGGCGATGATGAGCAGGGGCTTCTTGGCCGCCATCACCTTCTCGAGCACGGGCACGAGCTTCGTGATTGAATCAATCTTGTCCTCGTGGATGAGCACCAGGCACTTGTCGAACTTGACCTTCATCGCGTCCTGGTCGGTCACGAAGTTGGGGCTGAGGTAGCCGCGGTCAAACTGCATGCCCTCCACCACGTCCACGATGGTCTCCAGGCTCTTGCCCTCCTCCACCGTGATGACGCCGTCCTTGCCCACGCGGTCAAACGCGTCGGCCATGATCTTGCCGATCACCATGTCGTTGTTGGCGCTGATGCTCGCCACATTCTGAATATCAGCCTTGCCCTTGACGGGCGTTGCGAGCGAGTCGATCGTCGCCGTCGCGACCTCGACCGCCGCCTTCATGCCGCGGATCAGGGCGTTCGCGTCCACGCCCGCCGCGATGTGCCGCAGCCCCTCGCGGAAGAGCGCCTCGGCCAGCACGGTGGCCGTCGTCGTCCCGTCACCGGCGGCGTCGCTGGTCTTGCTCGCGGCTTCCTTCACGAGCATCGCGCCCATGTTCTCCGCCTTGTTCTTGAGCTCGATCTCCTCGGCGACGCTCACGCCGTCCTTGGTCACGGTCGGCCCGCCCCAGGACTTATCCAGCACCGCGTTCCGCCCCCGCGGCCCCAGCGTGGCCTTCACCGCCCGGGCCAGCTTCTCCACCCCCGCGAGCAGGGACTGACGGGCATCAACATCAAACACGAGTTCCTTGGCTGCCATTGCGGGAGGCTCCTGTGAATCTGGAAGTTCTTGGGGGGACGGGGACGGGGAACCGGGACGGTAGAGGACGGGAGCGGGGAGGACCGTAAAAGGAGGAGTGGCTTGCACCCGTTCCCCGTTCCCCGACACCGTCCCGCTCCCTCGGCCTATGGCAACCCGGATGCC
>Ga0208492_1000883_pt1 | contig 22224 bp, 21 predicted proteins | sample Subbioar_CSW14AB_FD_184820 | JGI IMG/M metagenome (GOLD analysis project Ga0208492, IMG submission 184820) | Serpentinite rock and fluid subsurface biosphere microbial communities from McLaughlin Reserve, California, USA - CR12Mar_CSW14AB (SPAdes) | ecosystem: Environmental > Terrestrial > Deep... | reverse complement strand
TCGACAGCGGGAGCGCGAAGAACTCGTCGACCGTGAGGGCCTCCCAGCGCCCGCCGCGGAAGAGCAGCACTCGGTCGAACAACTGGTCATTCATCGAGCACATCCCCGCGCGTCTTCGAGACGATCGCGAGGACCTCGTCGATCGCACCGCGCGCGACCCCGAGCTCCTCGAGCGTGGACTGCAGGTGGTTGGCGACTGCGTCGAAGTGAGCGCCGTTCAGTCCGCGAGCCACGAGCCGCTTGTGCGCCGTGCGCAGATCGCGGCCGGAGTAGCTGTTCGGGCCGCCGAACGCCAACGTCATGAACGCGATCTGCTTCTTGATCTGCGCGCCCATGTCGAGGTCCGCGAAGAACGGGGCGAGCGACGGATCGCCCATCACCTTCTCGTAGAAGCGCACGACCGCAGCCTCGATCGCCGCCTCGCCGCCGAGTTGCTCGTAAAGCGTTGTCATCGTCGAGAAGAAGGTTAGCCGGTGCGCGCGACGTCGCAAATCGCTCGGCGTCTCGTTCACGCGGAACCGATACAGGGCCCGCGCTGACTCGATCGCGACCACGCACGATCTTCCGCGGGGCCATTCGACACACGTTCACTCGTTCACGGTACCGGGCGAGCCAGCGCGGGCGTCGTTTCCGGCGCACCACGTGCGGAGGCTCGTCTCGGTTTCAGATGACCTCCTGCGATGGCGCGCTTGCGTTGACCACGCTTTCGACGAGGACCCGTTCGGCATCATGCGTGCGAGACAGCGTCACGGCGCGCGAAGGAGGCGCTTCGCGCCGAGGAGGATGCCGTGACCCGATCTGCTTCGCCCCGTTCCCGACTTCCCCTGCCTCCGCCTCGGAGCCCTGGCGGAAGCTTGATACGACCGCCGCGTCCGCGCGATGCCTCGCACCGCGCGGAGGAAGGTCCTGCGTCGATGCGGCCGAGTGGGACGCGACCCGTCGCGCCGATCGTGACGTCGGCAGATCTCGAGGACGATGGCGACGACAAGCCGACGGTGGTGCCAACCGGCGAGCGCAACGTGCCGCCGCTCCTGTGTGCCGCGCCTTCGTTGAATCCGCCTCCGTCTGCGCGTCCGTCGATCGCTCCGTCGCGTCCCGCATCGCTGCCGGCGCGGAACCCTGCGTTGCGCGCGGGTCCAACGACACGCTCGGTCGCGGTGCCCTCGATTAGGCGCGCGCCGCCGCGACCTGCGCCACCGCGACCTGGGCCGGTGCCGTCGTTCCCAGTGCCTGCGCCACTACCTCACGAGCCGAAAGCGCCGGTGCACGCGGCGCCTTTGCCCGACGACTTCGACGAAGACGACGAGCCGACGGTGGCGCGCAATGTCGCAACGCTCTTCACCGCACCGCCTCTCGCGGCGTCGTTCGATTCCGCGTCTCTCGCGAACGCGTTGCCGCACGTCGCCGTGTCCAACGTTGATGTCGATCCCGTGGTGGACGTGGACAATCCGTTCGCGCCGTGTAGACGGCGACGGTTCCTGATGCTCGCGATCGTGTTCGTCGCCTTCTTCGCGCTCGGCATCGCGATCCGCACGGCGCGTGGCGACAGCTACGAAAACGACTCACCACGCGCTCCGCTCGCGCAGCCTCTCGCCGTTCCCTGACGGGACTTCGTCGACTGCATCAGCGCGTCCGCGGCATCGACACGGTCGGGCGTGCGCGCGACATGGTTCGACTCAGAAGAACGTGAACCCTATCGTGACGACGCCGCCGTGCTGCCCCGACGTGTCCTTGGAGAACGTCGGGTCGAGCGCCGTCCGATTGTCGGTGCGACCGCGCATGAACCAGCGGGTCTCGAGGCGCAGGGCCATCGTCTTGTCGAGTCGGTGCTCGATGCCGCCGCCGACGAACGTGCCGAAGTAGAAGAACCCCCAGGGGGTGCCGGTGGGGATCGACTTGTCGACGCCGTCCTCGAAGTGGCTCACGCGCATGTCGAGGCCGGTGGTGACGTAGAACTGCGTCTTCGATTTGGGGTTCAGGTAGACGTAGAGCTTCGGCAGGTTCCACGCGATGTCGTAGCGTTTGTAGCCGCTCGAATCGTCACCGTAGCCCTGGTCGATGCCGAACCCGAGGGCGACGCGCCGGCCGAGCCGGCCGTGCATGCCGAGGTACCCACCATTCACCCCGGCGCCCGAGGCGAGCTGGGTTCCCGAGTGGTAGCCCTCGAGGCTCACACCGACTTCGGCCTTCTGTTCGATGTCCGAGTCGTCGTCGTCGTCGCCTCCGCTGTGAGCCGAGGCGCGGGCGGGAACGAGCAGGAGCGGGAGCGCGAGGAGGGGGAGCAAGCGACGCATGCCCGAGGAACGGGCGACCGTTCCGGCCCTTACACCCGCGTTCCCATCACCAGGGAATGGGCGACAGATCGCTGTCGAAGAAACCGCCCCGGTGGCTCTCGTCGAGCCGGTCGATCGCGTTCAGCATGCGCTGCGCAGCCTGGTCCGGCGTCTGCGGCCCGGCGTCGCCGCCCGTCTCCGTGCGCGTCCAGCCCGGGTCGATCGAGACAGCGAGCACCTCGGGGTCCTTGGCACCGACCCAGCGCGTGAGCGCGTTGAGGGCGGCCTTGCTCATCGCGTACTCGGGTTTGCTGCTCGCGCGAAACGCGCCCAGCGAGCCCGCCTCGGAGGAGACGTTGATCAGCTTGCCGCGGCGGATGCGGAGCAACTCGGCGAACGCGTCGTAGACGCGGAGCGGACCGAGCGCGTTGGTGTCGATGATCTTCTCGGCGCGCGCGAGGTTCATCCCCGGCGCGAACTGCGGTCCGCCGGTCATGCCTGCGTTGTTGATCAAGACATCGATCGGCTCGTCGAAATCGGCGCGAGCCTCGCGCACCGACTCGGTGGAGGTGACGTCGATGACCAGGGTGAGCGCGCCGTCGATCATCGTGGACGGCTCGCGAATGGCCGCGATCGCGCGATCGCCACGAGCGACGATCGCGCGCACCAACGCGAGGCCGATGCCCCGGGAGGCACCGGTGACGACGAACGTCAGTGCCAAGCGGACGCTGCCTTGACGGGCTGGCCGGTGCGGTCGTGCTCGTCCAGCAGCTTCTGCGCCGGGATCTGGCAACCGAGACACGCGGCGAACTGGGAGCCGTGAGCGCACTGCACGAACGTCGCCGTGGCGGGCGAGTCGAACTCGCTCGGATCGAGGTGGCGCCCGCAGGACACGCAGTGGATGTGCTCGCCACCGCCACCGCCACCACCGCCGGCCGCACGTGCACCGGTGGGTCCTTTGCCGGCCATCGCCTGTCGCTCTTTCTTCGTCAGCTTCTTCTCGCGCTTCATGGCGCGCAGTGTACACGCGCTCCCGCCCAGGTCGCGCGAGAACGTTGCCCCACTTGCCGGGTATGCTCCCGGGCATGACCGACGTCTTCGGGGCCACGCTTCTCGACCAGGGATCCGCCGCGACGCTGCCCGTCGGACCGGCCACCAGCCCGATGAGCGGTCGCACCACCACCTTCGCGCGCACCACCGTGCTGCCGCGCAAACAAGCCCCCGCGCCGAGCCCCGAGCAGCAGCGGTTCGAGCCGATCCGCCCGCTCGGCGAAGGGGGCATGGGCGAGGTGCTGCTCGTGCAGGATCACGACATCGGCCGCAAGGTCGCGGTCAAGCGGCTCCGGAACGATCAACAGAGCGAGGCGGCGGTCCTGCGCTTCGCCGAAGAGGTGCGCACGGTCGGACACCTCGAGCACCCCGGCATCGTCCCTGTGCACGACGTTGGAATCGACGAGCAGGGCCAGCACTACCTGGTGATGAAGTACGTCGAGGGCGAGACCCTCGAGAGCGTCATCGAGAAGCTCCGCGCGGGCGACCCCAGCTACCGCGCACGCTACACCCAGGAGCTCCGAGCGCAGGTCTGCCTCTCGCTGCTCCAGGCGCTCCGCTACGCGCACGAGAAGGGCGTCATCCACCGCGATCTCAAGCCCGCGAACGTGATGATCGGGCGCTTCGGCGAGGTCATGCTGATGGACTGGGGCATCGCCAAGCAGATCGAGCGCGGCGCGCGCGACGGCGACGCGCCGCGGGTCGTCCCCGACATCGCTCCCGAGCGGCTCATCGAGACCGCCCAGGGCTCGTTGCTCGGCACGCCGATGTACATGTCGCCCGAGCAGGCCGCCGGCAAGGTGCACGAGCTCGACGAGCGCAGCGACATCTACTCCGCCGGTCTGTTGTTCCTCGAGCTGTTCACCCTCGAGCACCCCTACGCGGCGAAGAAGACGATCCAAGAGCTGCTCCTCGCGCAGGCCCACGAGCCGATCCCCTTCGGCCGCATCCTGGAGCTCGGTGGCAAGGAGGGCATCAAGGCCGAATTCGTCTGGTTCCTCGTCGAGGCGCTGGAGAAGGATCCGTCGCGCCGCTACCCGAACGTAGCCGCGATGGAAGATCGCCTCGGCCGCGTGCTCTCCGGCGACATCCCGATCCAGTGCCACGTGACCTTCGCCAAGCGCAGCGGACAGGCGATCCTCCACTGGATCGATCGCCATCCGTGGCTGTACACGGCCTTGCTCAGCGGCACCGTGCTCGCGATGCTCGGCGGGCTGGTCGCGCTGATCCTCCGGCTGGTGCTCTAGCGCGGGGCGAGGTCGATCCTGCCGAGGTCCTCGTTGGTCCCGGTGACGACCACGTCGATCGGCTCGCCGATCGCGTAGGTGTGCTCGGGCCCGATCAGCGCCTGACGGACCCCGTCGCGTCGGAACGGCCCTCCCGGCAAGAGCTCCGTCGCGATGGTGCCGGTGACCGCCATCCCCACGAGCTGCACGACCAGGCCGAAAGGCTTGACCGCGATGACGTTGCCCCGGAACGGCTCGTTGATCTTGGTCGCGAACAGCCGCGCAGCGAGCATGCGCACGCGCTCGTTCTCCGCCTTGGTCGCGCGATACGCGAGCTCGTTGAGCGAAACGGCCAGGGCCTCGAGCGCCTCGTCGCCCGCGTGCTGATCGCGGACGCCTCCGAGGTACGCCTTCACGATCCGGTGCACGGCGAGATCGGCGTACCGTCGAATGGGCGAGGTGAAGTGCAGGTACAGCGGCGCCGCGAGCCCGAAGTGCAGCCCCGGATGCACCGTGTAGCGCGCCGGTCCGAGCACCCGGCCGAGCACGTTGCTCACCGCGGGCGCGATCGACGACGACGCGAACTGCGCCTCGAAGGCCGCGAGCGAGAGCGGCGTGAGCACTGGACCGAAGCCCGGCTCGAACCCGAAGTTCCTCGCCCACGCAGCGAGCGACGACACGCTTCGCTCGTCCGGTGCCGGATGAACCCGAAACACCCCGGGCAGGCCGCGATCGACGAGCCACCGCGCCACCGCCTCGTTCGCCGCGACCATCAGGCGCTCGACCAGGAGGTGCGCGCTCGTGCTCTCGCGCGCGACGATCTTGCTCGGCTCGCCGGTGCGCGCGTCGATGCTGACGTACGCCTCTTCCCGCATGATGGTCACGCCCCCGCGGGCCCCGCGGGTGATCGCGATCCGCGCAGCCGCGGTCCGCAGCCAACGCATGGTGTCGCGCACCGGCTCGGGAATCCCCGCCGGATCGCTCTGATCGAGGAACGCGGCGACGCCGTCGTAGTCGAGCCGCGCATGAGACCGAATCAACGCCTCGTAGAGATCGATCGCGCGCACGCCCCCTTCGGGATCGATGCGTAGCTCGACGACCACCGCCGGTCGGTCCTCGCCCGGCAACAGGCTGAGCGCTTGCTCGGAGAGCTCGGGAGGCAACATCGGGAGCACCCGCCCCGCGAGGTAGACGCTCGTGCCACGCGCCCTGGCCTCGCGGTCGAGCCCCGAGCCGACCGGAACCATCGAGTCGACGTCGGCGATGGCAACCAGCACGCGGATCGCGCCGTCCGGCGCCGCGGGCAGCACCGCGAGTGCGTCGTCGAGGTCGCGCGACACGGGAGCGTCGATGGTGACGAACGGCGTCTCGCGCAGATCGCGCCTGCCCGCGAACGAAACGGCCGTGGCCGCGCGCGCCTCGGCGAGCGCATCGTCCGCGTATTCGCTCTGGATGCCGTGCCGCACGATGACGCGCTCGAGACTCGCGTCGGCGTCGGCGACGGCGCGGAGCACCCGGAGCTTCTGTCCCTCGATCGCGGCGACGACGACGGTGCCCTCCGGCACGTTGACGGGCTCGACCAGCGGCCAGTCGGAGTTGGCGACCTCGCGGTCGACCCGCACGTAGCCACGGCCGCCGCGGGTGACCGTCGTGCCAAACAGCTCGCGGCGTGTCCGTTCGACGAGCTGGAGCGACGTCGCGGCGAGCTTGCCGGGCTGGCTCTCGCCGATCTCGGCCGAGACCCGATCGCCCTTCACGAACGCATTGAGGTCGGGCGGCGAGACGAACGCAGTCTCGCCGGAGTCGAGCTCCACGAACCCGAACCCGCGCGGATGCACCGAGATCCGCCCCATCATGCGCTCGCCCATGCCGACGCTGACTACTGTCACGCGCCCCGCGCGGGAAGCGGAAGACGCGCTACGCTCCGCTCCGTGTTGCTCAAGCGCTTGCTCACCGACGACCCGACCCCGCACGCAGCCGACACGCTGGACACCTTCTGGCCGAAACACGTCGCCTGGCTCGAGAGCGTCGAGCGGCCGATCGACCGCGCAATCCTCGGTGGACTGCGCGCGGACCGCGTCGGCTTCGCCTTCGTCGCCGGTTACCGCGCGGCGCTCCTCGCCCTCGCGCCCTCGCTCGGGCGGCACGAGCTGGTCGCGCTCTCGGCCACGGAGGTCGGTGGGAACCATCCGCGTGCGATCCACACCAAACTGATCGATGGCCGACTCGACGGTCGCAAGCGCTGGACCACCCTCGGCGGCCGTGCGGCGAGTATGCTCGTCGTCGCTTCGGTGGGTGAAGACGCGATGGGCAGAAACCGCCTCCGCGTCGCGCTGGTGCCGATGGATCGTCCCGGCGTGCGCGCCGTGCCCATGCACGAAGCGCCGTTCGTTCCCGAGATCCCGCACGCCGAGATCTACTTCGACAACGTCGCCGTGAGCGACGACGAGCTCCTCCCCGGCGACGGCTACGACGCGTATCTCAAGCCCTTTCGAACCGTGGAGGACATCCACGTGCACGGCGCGCTGCTCGGTCACCTGATCGGCATCGCGCGCCGAACGGCGTGGCCCCGCGAAACCATCGAGGAGATGTCGTCGCTCGCGGTCGCCATCCGCGCGCTGTCGTTCGAAGACCCGCTCGCACCTTCCACCCACATCGCCTTGTCCGGTTTGCTCGCTTCCACGGGTCGCGCGCTGGAGCGCATGTCGGCGTGCTGGTCGCTCGTCGACGAGGCCACGCGCAGCCGTTGGGAACGCGACAAGGTTCTCCTCTCGGTCGCCGGGAAGGCCCGTGACGCCCGTCGCGACGCGGCGTGGAAGCACCTCCACGAGAACTGACGTATCTTCGGGGCCGAAATGTCACGCGCCTCCGTCTTGCCGGTCGCCCTCGCGCTCGCGCTCGTCACCGCCGCCTGTCCGAAGAAGGACCCTCCGCACGAGGAGCCCAAGCCACAGCCCTCGGTGACGCCCAAGATCGAGCCGATGGCGGTCCGCTGGGACGACAAGGCGAAGACCGACGCCATCGCGCAGGGCACTGCGGCGATGAAGAAGCACCAGTGCAACCGCTGTCACGTCATCGACGCGATCGAGCCGGCGGCGCGTCCCCTCCACTGCATCAGCTGCCACCAGTTCCTCAAGGGCCTCGAGCCCGGCAAGGAGAAGTGGAACGACCTGGCGAAGAAGTACGGCAAGGACGTCATCGAGCGATACCAGCGCAACATCGTCCACCTCTTGCGCGCGCCTGATCTCACCGGTCTCGGCCGTCGCGTGCGCGCCTCGTGGATCGCCGGCTACGTCCAGGCCCCCCACGATCTGCGGCCCCTGCTCGCAGAGAGCATGATCCGCAACGTCGTCGGCGCGGAAGACGCCAAGGCGATCGCGCGTTACTTCGCCGCGATGGGCGACGCACCCGATCTCGACGTCAAGGATACGCCGCCCTCGAAGCCCGACGCAGCCCGCCTCGCGCAAGGCAAGGCGCTGTTCACCCAGCGCGGCTGCGCAACCTGTCACACGCTCGGCAACGTGAAGACGGGCGTCGACGAGAAGACGCTGCGCGGAAACATCGGCGCGGCCCAGCTCGCGCCAAACCTCCGCTTCGTTCGCGAGCGCATGCGCCCCGACGCGATCGTGCCGTGGATCCTCGATCCGAAGAAGCTGCTCGCGAGCACCACCATGCCGCCGATGGGCCTCACGCCCGCCGAGGCCGAGCTCGTCCGCGACTGGGTGATCTTCGAAGACCCCGCGCTCGCCGAGACCCCGAAGCTCGAGGCCCCGCCCCTGCCCAAGCCGCTCGACCGCCCCGTCGCGTGGGAAGAGGTCAAGGAGCGCGTGCTCGGCAACGTCTGCGTGCACTGCCACATGAACGACTACGAGAAGGACCCGGGCCCCGGCAATCTCGGCGGCCTCGGGTACGCGGGCGTGAAGCTCCGCATGCGGACCTACGAGACCCTGGTCACGGGCGCGGTCGACGAGAAGGGCGAACGCTACTCGGTGCTCGTCCCCAAGAAGGGCGAGAAGATCGCGCCCATCGTGTCGGCGTTGCTCCGCCGCCGCGTCGAAGCCGCACGTGACGAGATCGCTCCCTTCCAGGACCACGCCCTTCCGGCTTACGACGGAAAGCCAGGAATGCCGCTCGGCCTTCCCGCGATGACCGACGAGGAGATCGCCATTCTCCTCACGTGGATCGAGCAAGGCTGCAAAGGTCCGACGAAGATTACCGGCATGGCCGGGATCAACGACGGCTACCTCGTGCCCGACGGCCCGATCGAGAAGAACGCCGGCTGCGAGCTCCGCGCGCCGAGCAAGGTCCGCCCCGCATGGGCCAAGGAGACGGAGTCGAAGTCGAAGGGTCCGTGAGCGCCGTCTCCCAACCCAGAGCGACCGCACCAGCGCCGACGCGCCCCAAAGCGCCCTCGCGCGCGCTCTCGGCGATGGCCTCGGCCCTCGGTCTGCCCGAAGCCGAGGTGCCGCGGGCGGCGCGTCTGCTCATCCTCATCTTCGTCACCTCCGCCGCGCTCGCGGTGTTGAAGGCGGCGCAGGGCGGCGTGTTCCTCGCGGCGTACGATCGGAGCGCGATCCCTCGGGCGTTCGCGGCGTCTGCCCTCAGCCTCGCCGCCGCCTCGAGCGTGTCGGCCGCAGCGGCCGCGCGGCTCGGCCCGTCGCCGCTCGCGACCGCGGGTCTCGCGCTCTCGGCGGCCGCGCTCCTGCTCACGCGCCTGCTCTTGTTCCTCGACGTGCCTGCTGCGCCGTTCCTCGTCTACGTCGTCGTCGAGACCATCTGCGGGATCGTGCTGATCCAGGTGTGGAGCGTCGTCAGCGAGACGGTCGACCCACGCTCGGCCAAGCGTCTCCTGCCCGTGGCCGGCGTCGGGGGAAGCCTCGCATGGACCACGTTCGGCCTGCTCGTGCCTCGCCTCGTGAGGCTGGTGGGCGCGGCCGGGCTCTTGTTGATCGCCCCGGTGCTGCTCCTCGGCGCGCTCTCGCTCGTCCGCGCGATCGCGACCTTCGATCTCGCAGGCAAGCCCGCGCGTGGCGGTGCCCGCCTCGGGCTGTTCGAGGGCTGGAAGCAGGGCCTCCGCTTCGTCGCCGCCGTGCCGCTGATGCGCGTCGCGCTGGTGTTGTCGGTGCTCGCGTTGCTCGGCGAGCAGTTGATGGACTTCCTCCTGCTCGCCGCCGCCCGCGACAGTCACGCGTCGGCCGCCGAGATCGCCGGATTCCTCGGGCGGTTCCACGGGATCACCGCCGGGCTGTCGCTCTTGCTCTTGCTCGGCGCGTCGGGCCGGGTGCTCGCGCGCGTCGGCGCGATCCTCGGACTCGCGATCACCCCCGTGGCCACCGTGCTCGCGGCCGCGGTGGCGTTGGTCGTGCCGGGCATGATCCCGATCGTCGTGCTCCGCGGCGTCGACCGGGTCTTGAAGAACGCCGTGTGGACGTCGGCGATGGAGCAGACGCAGACGCCGCTGCCCGTGCTGCGCCGCGCGCAATCACGGGCGTTGATCCGCGGCGTGGTCGCGCCGCTGTTCTATGCGGTCGCCGCGGTCGGTCTCGCGCTCATCCCGCCCGGCTTCGACCTGCGGTTTCTGGCGCTGCTCACCTTGTTCATGAGCACGATCACCGTCGCGGTGATCGTCGTCTTCGTGCGCAAGCGCTACGTCCTCGCGCTGCGCCGCGCGATCGACGATCGCAAGCTCAGGCTCGAGCCGGACGTCGAGGATGCGCAAGGCGCGCGCGTCCCCATCGACATCGAGGCCTGCGCGGCGCTCTCTCGCGAGCTCGCAGACCCCGACGAGGCACGGGCGCTGCTCGCCGCCGAGGTGCTCGGCCAGGCCGAAGGGCCGATCGCCGCCCGCGCGCTCGCCGTCGGTCTGCTCCACCCGTCGGCCGAGGTTCGAACCGAGGCGGCCGAAGGCCTCGCGCGCCTGAACGAAGGCGAGCACGCCGATGCGCTCGCGGCTTTGCTCGGACGAGATCCGATCTCCGAGGTCCGCCGCGCGTGCATCCGCGCGCTGGTCGTCCTCGGTCCTCCCGAACGCGTACGGGGTGCGCTCGAGGCCGCGTGCAGCGACACCGATCGGGTGGTCCGCGCGATCGCGCAGGTCGCCCTGCTGCGCGTCGACGACGACCGCGGCGTCGGGTCCGGCGAAGCGCTCCTCCCCCTGCTCGATCCACTGGAGCCCGACGTGTGCACCGCCGCGTTGGGTGCGCTCGGCCGCCGCGCGATGCGCGATGCGCGGGTGCGCGACGCCGTCCGCGCGCTCCTCCACGGCGAGAACCGCGTGCTCCGCGTCGAAGCGCTCGGCGCGGTGACCCGCACCCGGACCACTGCGCTGCTGGCCGACATCGGCCCGCTCCTCGAGGACAGTCGCACCGCGCCGGACGTGGTTGCGCGCCTGATGCACTGGGGCGAAGGCGCGCTCGAGGTCGCGGCCGAGAGCGTCGTCGCGACCTCGTCGCTCGCCTCGGACGAGGCCCAGGAGAGCGAAGCACTTCCGCTCTCGCGGCTGTTGTCGCACGCCGATCCCGCCATCCGCGATCGCGCCGCCAACGCGCTGATCCGCGGGCGTAAGCCGCTGCCGAAGGACGCGATCGCGCCGGTCCTGGCCAAGGAGCTGCGTCGTGCGTACGCGCTCGAGGCGGCGTGCGCCGCGTTGCTCGCGAGGCCAATCGGCCGGCGCGCAGATAGCACGCCGGCACTTCCTCCCTTCGAGTCGGTCGGTACCGTGTCCGCCGATCTGAAGACCGAGGTCGACCTCAGGTTCCGCGAGACCCGCCGAAGGGTGCTGCAGCTCCTCGCCCTCCGCGAGAGCCGCAAGCTGGTGCAGATCGTCGAGGTCGGCCTGCGGCGACAGACCCGCGACGTCGAGGCCCAGATCGCCGAGCTGCTCGAGGTGGCGCTGCCCGGAAACCTTGCGCGTCAGGTGGTCCCTCTGTTCGATCGGCTGGAGCCGGCCGCGCGCGTCGAGGCGGGTCGACGCGCCGGCATCCCCATCGAGGGCTACACCTCGACGAAGCCTGCCGACCCCCTTGGCGCGCTGCTCGCGCTCGACGACCCTCACCTCCGCGCATGCGCGCTCGCGTGGGTCGACGCCGACGCCAGAGCCCTATTTCCCGAGCAATACGCCGCGGAGTCCGCCTTGCTGCCCGTCTACGAACGAATGCGTTTCCTCCGCAGCGTCCCCCTGTTCGGTGACCTGCCGGGCGAAGACCTCCGCACGATCGCCGAGATCGTCGAGATGGTGGAGCTGCCCGCAGGTGACTTCGTGTTCCGCAAGGGCGACCCGGGCGACGACCTCTTCGTCATCGTCGAGGGACGGGTCGCGATTCGCGACGGAAAGCTGGAGATCGCCGACCTCGGCCCACGCGAGTTCTTCGGCGAGCTCGCGGTCATCGACCACGAACCGCGCAACGCGGACGCCATCGTCCTGCCGAGCGGCGACGCGCAGCTGCTGCGGCTCCGAGGGGCGGATCTCGGCGAGCTGATGGCGCGGCGCCCGCAAATCCAAGAGCAATTCCTCGTCGTGCTTGCCCGGCGCTTACGCGCGGTCACCGCCCGAGTGGCCACCCAGTAGCGCCGTCCAGCGAACGTAGCTCCCCCGGACCGTAAAGTCGTATCATCGGCGGCGATGAACGCCCTCGGCCAGCTCACCCCCGGGACGACGATCTCCGGGAGCTACCGGATCGTTCGCCCGTTGAGCGAGGGCGGCATGGGTGCGGTGTTCGTCGCCGAGCACGTCACCACCCGCAAGCAGCGCGCGCTGAAGGTCATGCGCGGCGAGCTCCTCGGCGATCCGGGGCTCCGCGATCGCTTCGTCCAAGAGGCGCAGATCGGCGGCCGCATCGAGAGCGAGCACGTGGTCGAGGTCGTCGACGCGGGATTCGACGAGCACCTGCGCGTTCCCTGGATCGCGATGGAGCTGCTCGAGGGGGAGTCCCTCGCCGATCGCGTCGCGCGCGGCCCGATCGCGGCGGCCGAGGTCCACGCGCTGTTCCAGCAGATGTGCCACGGCCTCGCCGCCGCCCACCACGTGGGCATCGTGCACCGCGACCTCAAGCCCGAGAACGTGTTCATCGCCCGAGCGCGGCGCGTCGGCGCGCCGTTCACCGTCAAGGTGCTCGACCTCGGGATCGCCAAGGTCGTCGCCGAGGCCAAGGCCACCCGCATGGCGACGGCGGCCATCGGCACTCCGCTGTGGATGGCCCCCGAGCAGACCGAGCTGAGCAACCGCATCGGCCCGCCCACGGACGTCTGGGCGCTCGGCCTCATCGCGTTCCGCATGCTCACCGGCCGGTATTACTGGCAGGAGGCCTATCGCAACGCGAACAACGTCACCGCCATTCTCACGGAGATGTTGGTCACCGCCATCGTGCCCGCCTCGCAGCGCGCGTACGAGCTCGGAGCCGGCAACCTCCTGCCGCCTGGCTTCGACCAGTGGTTCGCCCGCTGCGTCGATCGCGACCCGAGCCGCCGCTTCGCCGATGCGGGTCAGGCGTTCGACGCGCTCTCTCCGGTGCTGCAACCCCTGCAGCCGCAAGGGGTGATGATGACCCAACCCGTGCAGCACCAGAGCTGGTCGGGCACGCAGGTCTATGCGCCCACGCCCCAGCCCCCGCTGATCAGCCCTGCGTACGGCGTCCCGATGGCGTCGCCCCAGCCGCCGCTCGTCACCCCGGCGCACGTCGCGCAGCAGGGCACGCCGCCCGGTGTGCAGATGGGCACGCCGCCGCCGCGCACCGCCAAGAAGTCCTCGTCGGGGCTGGTCTCGTTCCTCGTCGGCCTCGGCTCGGTCGCGATCATCGGCGTCATCGCCGTCGTGATCATCCGCAAGAACGACGACCCGGCACCGACCAAGACCGAAGAGAAGGACAAGCCCGCCGCCGCGCCGGTCGCGAAGAACAAGTGGGTCAAGGTCGCTGGCGTGAAGAAGGGCATCGTGCTCGGGGTCGACAAGGACTCTGCCTCCCCGCTCGTCCGCGGCTTTCGCCCCTCGCGCAAGATCGCGCCGCCTTTCGCGGCCTTCGAGATCCAACAGCACGAGGTCACCTTCGCCGAGCTCGACGAGTTCCTCGAGAGCGACAAGGGTAAGAAGCTCGCCAAGCCACACGACGGGCCGACCGACAAGGACAAGCGCGAGAAGCTCCCGGCCACCGGCGTCGCGTGGCAGACCGCCGGCTCCTACTGCAAGTCGCTCGGCGGCAACCTGCCGACCGAGGAGCAGTGGGAGCTCGCGGCGCGCGGCAAGGAATTGCGCAAGTTCGCGTGGGGCGACGAGGGGATCGATCTGCACGGCACGCGCGTGTTCGTCGGCAAGAAGGCCTCCGTGTTGCCGGTGATGACCAGCGAGCAGGACAAGACCCCGGGCGACGAGCCGATCTACGACCTGATGGGCAACGCGCAGGAGTGGACCCTCGACGTCTACCGCGATGACTTCGTCGAGCAGGACGAGGGATGGACGCAGCACGGCGGCGTCACCTTCCGCACCCTGCGAGGTCTCCCGCTCGGACTCCCGGCCGAGGCTGCGTTCATGTCGACGATGAGCGCCGCCCACCGCGAGCCGGTGTGCGCCACCGGCGCGTGCGCGCCCGGCGGTGCGAAGGGCTCCGACGAGGCGGTGGTGCTGGTGCGTGCCGCGTTCTCCACGCCATCTCCGGCCGAGGGTGGAACCTCGCGCACCCAGCTCACCAAGACGCTCGGCGACCTCAAGACCGAGCTCACCACCTGTGCGGAGAAGAGCACCGACGAGCGAGGGTTCCTCCTGAAGATCGACTACACCCTTCCGCTCAAGAAGGTCCCGTTGTGCCGCGCGTCCGACGGCTACGACGACCCGATGGAGTGCTGCACGGGCAAGGTCTGCGACCACGCGCCGCACCGCTTGATCAAGTTCGACCCTGCGAAGGCGACCGTCACCAACGCCACCGACGGGTCCGTGCCCGATTCCACCGGCGCCGCAGGCACCTGCGCGAAGACCGCGCTCGAGAAGAAGCTCGGCGGCGTGAAGTGGCCCGAGGCCGCCGACGAGTGGACCGCGACGGTATGGGTGCTCCGCGTGTCGCAGAAGGAGCCGGACAACCTGCCGTTCATCGGCTTCCGCTGCGTGCGCCAGGCGCAGAAGGACGACAAGGACTGATGGCCCGCGCAGGCACGCTCCGCGTTCGCGCGCTCGGCCCCGAGGCGCAAACGGACGCGCGGGGTGCCGTGATTCTCTGTCACGGCTTCGGTGCTCCCGGCGACGACCTCGTGCCCCTCGCAGGCGCGTGCGACGTCGGCGCGATGCGCTGGTTCTTTCCCGAGGCGCCGCTCACCGTCGACCTCGGCACGGACGAACCGGGCCGCGCCTGGTGGCCGATCGACATGCTCGCCTTGCAGCTCGAGCTCTCGCGCGGTGCCCGCGCGTGGGATCCCGCCGCGACGCCGGAGGGCCTGTTCGACGCTCGGGACGCGCTCGTCGAGACCTTGCACGCGCTCGTCCACAACCACGGTGTGGATCCCACGCGCACCATACTCGGCGGCTTCTCGCAGGGGGCGATGCTCGCGACCGAGGTGGCGCTCACCAGCGGCCTCGACTTCGCCGGCCTCGCGATCCTCTCCGGCTCCAAGATCCACGAGCGAGCCTGGGCCGACGGGCTCGGGAGCCGAGGTCGCACGCTCCGCGTCTTCCAGAGCCACGGCCGTCGCGATCCGCTGCTTCCCTTTGCGGTCGCCGAGGAGCTCCACGACGACTTCGCGAGGGCCGGGGCCGACATCACGTTCGTTCCGTTCGATGGGGCGCACGAGATCCCCCGGCGCGTCCTGGACTCGTTCGCTGGGTTCGTTCGCGCAACCCTGCGCGGCGAGTGAGCTTCACTTCTGCAACGCGAGCCATGCGCAAACCATTGATCCCTGGCCAAGCACCCTCGGCACGCCCCCTGCAAAGAGGGGAGTCGCACCGCGGTCGAGGCCTGCCCCCCCCCCTGGCCTACCGCGGTGCGTTCTTTTTTGTCGCCGCGATCCTGACGACCGCGTGCGGCCCCGCCGCGAAGCCGACGACGACCGCCGCTCCCAAGCCGGCGAGCGAGGTCCGGCTCGGCGGCCCCTGGACTGCGACCTTGCGCGCAGACCACCCGCTCGTCGGCCGCGTCTGGTCCCCGGCGCGGCGCGCGTTCCTCGATCGTCCCACGCTCGACGACGCTCTGTTCGCCGCACGCTTCGTGCTCCTCGGCGAGAAACACGACGCCCCCGATCACCATCGCCTCCAACGCGAGGTCCTCGAGTCGCTCGTTCGACGCGGTCGCAAGCCGTCGGTGGTGTTCGAGATGCTCGACGTCGACGAGCAGCCGCGGGTGGACGAGGCGCGCACCGCGAAGGATCCCGAGAAGGCGGCGTTCTCCCAAGGCTGGGAGTGGCCGCTCTACAAGCCGATCGTCGCGTTCGCCTTCGAGACGGGGCTGCCGGTGTTCGCCGGCAACTACCCGCGCGCGAAGATCAAAGCGTCGTTTCACGGCACACCCATCGCGGACGAAGAGCAGCACGCGCTCGGCGTCGATCTCCCCTACCCCAAGGAATCGAGCGCAGCGCTCGAGCAGGAGCTCGTCGACAGCCACTGCGGTCACCTGCCGATGGCCCACGTCGGCGGATTCGTCACGGCCCAACGCCTGCGCGACGGACAGCTCGCCGAGCGTCTCGTGACCACGGCTACGCCCGGCGGCGCCGTGTTGATCGCGGGGGGCGGCCACGCGCGCAACGACCGTGGCGTCCCGTGGGTGCTCGCGACGCAACGAAAGGAGACCAAGGTCTTCTCGATCGGCTTTGTCGAGGTGCAGGCCGGCATGACGGAGCCCGAGGCCTATGCCGCGGTCTACCACGCAAAGGCTCTGCCCTTCGACGCGGTCTGGTTCACGCCCGCGCTCGACGACGACGATCCCTGCGCCGGCATGAAGTGAACCTGCTAGAACGAGGATCGTGCGGGTCCTGGTGGCGTTCTTGATCGCGCTCTGCGGTTGCGGCGGCGAGCAACAGCAGAAGCCGCCCGTCGAGGTGCTGGTCAAGGTGACCGGCGACCCGGGCCGCCCGCTGAAGGGAGCAAACGTGCTCTTCAGCGGCAAGACGATCGCCACCACCGATGCCGAAGGCAGCGCCAAGCTCACGCTCAGCGGGAACGAGGGCGACAACTACGACGTCACGGTGAAGTGCCCGGTCGGCTTCCAGTCGCCGACCAAGCCGATTTCGATCACGCTCCACCGCTTCGCCGAACCGTCGAAGACGCCGGAGTACGAGGCGTCGTGCCCTCCGACCACGCGGACGATCGTGGTCGCGGTGCGCGCGGAGAACGGGGCGAACCTCCCGGTGCTCTACCTCGGCCGCGTGATCGGCCGCACCGACGCTTCCGGCGCGGCGACAGTCCTCCTCGAGAACCTCGACGCCGACTCGCAGTTCGAGCTCACCCTCGACACGAGCGAGAAGGGCAACGAGGTCCTCAAGCCGCAGAACCCGACCAGCACCTTCACCATCAAGCGGTCCGACGACGTCTTCACCTTCGACGTGAAGTTCGTCGTCGAGAAGAAGGCCGTTGTGTGGAAGGGCGTGAAGAAGGTCGGCCCCATCGCACTACCAACCAAGATCAATCCGTAGGGGTCACAGTCACCCACACGTTTCGATCACGTTTCGGCGTCACACCCACATGACGCGCGTGGGTGGGTCCGATCCAGCAAAAGTGCTCGTTTCCTGCGGTGCGCGACCTGGCAGGTGTTCGGCACGACTCTGGCTCTAGAAGTTTGCACCCGCAGCGCTTGACCCTCTCCTGGTCAGGCGAACAGACTGGAGACCCGAGGCCGTGCGAACCGAGACGCAAAGCTCCACCGACAAACGCGCGAGCGCCGCGCCTTCGGTGTCTCTCGTCCGCGATCGGCGCGGCGCCATTCCCACCGAGTACGTCGTGCTGGTCGGCACGATGGGGCTTGCCGTGGTCTTCGCGTTCGTCACCGTCGGCCCGAAGCTCGTCCAAGACTTCCAACGCGCCCGGAACATCACCGCGGCGCCCATCCCTTGACCCGTCCCAGAAAGAACCACGAGGAACCACCGATGAAGAAGCTCTCCCTGATCCGCGACAAAAAGGGTGCGAACATGGTCGAGTACATCATCCTCGTCGGTGTCATCGCCCTCATCGCGATCGCTGGCTTCAAGATGTTCGGCAGCAAGGTGCAGGACAAGATCGAGCAGCAGGCTGGCTCGGTCGGCGGCATCAACGGCACCGCGAAGTGAATTCCCATACCCACGTCCCGCCTTCGGCGGATCCGTGGGAAGCAGCGTGACGGGTTTCAACTTCTTCCTCGCCTTCGCCACGGCCGTCGCAATTGCGGGCGCCTGGTTCGATTGGCGTTCGGGTCGCAAGGCCGTCGAAGGCGAGGGAATGGAAGGTGAGATCCCCAACGCGCTGACCTTTGGTGCGTTGTTTCTCGGCCCCGTGGGCCACTTCGTGTGGGGGTTCCGTGTCGGCGGGGCCCGCGTGGGATTCGAGGCCGCCGGCTTCTCCGTGACCGGCGCCTTCCTCTGTGCCTTCGTTCCGTTCATGTTGTGGCGCGGCGGCGCGATGGGCGGAGGTGACCTCAAGCTGCTCGCCGCCATCGGCGCCATCGTTCGACCGATGGTCGGAATCGAGGCAGAGTTCTATGCATTCGCGGCCGCAGCGGTGATCGCCCCCGCTCGACTCGCCTGGGAGGGAAAGCTCCTCCGGACTCTCGGCAACAGCATGGCTCTCGCGCTCAACCCGCTCCTGCCGAAGGCGAAGCGACGCGAGATACCCCCCGAGGCGATGACCTGGTTCCGATTCGGCCCCGCCATCGCGGTTGGTACGGCGATCGCAGCGTTCCTCCACTGGCAGATGCCCGGAGCAAAGATGCCGTGAGCGAGAAGACGATGCAGCAGGAACAGAAGACGAAGGAGCTGGCGCGCGACACGCGCGGCGCCATCTACGTCGAGTTCCTCATCGTCTTCCTCCCGCTGTTCGTCTTCTTCATGTCGCTCGTGCAGTTCTCATTCGTCCAGGTGGCGAACCTCGTGACCAAACACGCCGCGGTGCAGGCTGCACGCGCGGCCATCGTCGTTCTGCCCGACAACCCGGCCTATTACGGCGACGTCCCGGTCAACAAGGTGAGCGGCGAGCGCAAGACCGTGATCGAAGCAGCTGCCCGTGGCCGCCTGCTCGCGGTCTCGTCGGGCTTCCCCGACTTCACCATCAAGTTTCCCTCGAGTCCGGGCGGCGACGACAGCAAGACCACGTTCCAGATGGACGACATCGTGCGGGTGCACCTGACGTATCAGTACCCGTGCAAGATCCCCATCGGCGCACGCTTCGTCTGCAACATCCTCACCCAGAAGAAGAAGCTCGAAGCCGAGGCCGCGCTGCCCATGCAGGGCGCCGGATGGGAGTACTGATCATGCGTCTGCGAAACGACCAGCGCGGCGCGGTCCTGCTCATCGCGGTGTTCATGTCGGCGTTCCTCGTCGGCGCGCTCTGGTACATCATCGGCATCGGCGATGCGGCGGTCTATCGCCAGTACCTGCAGGACGGCGCGGACGCCGTCTCGTTCGGCAGCGCGGTCTACCACGCCCGCGGGATGAACATCATCGCGCTGATCAACCTGGTGATGGCCGCCGTGTTGATGGTGCTCGTGGCGTTCAAGATCGGGCAGCTCCTGCTCGCCGCCGCGAACATCGCTTCGTGCCTCGCGGGCGCGTTCCTCAACCCGATTTGTGATCTGACCACCGCTGCCGAGACGCCGTACGCGAACCTCGTCGACAAGGTCGAGAAGATCGTCGACAAGATCCTCCGCGTTCTCTACCAGACCTCGAACGCGGTCGCGATCGGCATGCCGTGGGTCGCCGAGGGCAAGGCGATCCTCGTCGCGAACCACTACAAGCCGACCGTCGACGGCGGCTTCATGCTCAGCATCTCGCTCATCCCCGGCCCGATCGAGCAGGCGGCTGGTGGGTTCGTCGCCAAGGACCCGAAGGCGACGGCGGGTGGCGGCACCGCGCCCGCGGGCGAGACCAAGAAGGACAAGAGCGGCAAGCGGTGGGGCCTCCCGGTGCAGGACGACGAGTACAAGAACCTCTGCAAGAAAGCCGGAGAGAACGTCGGGCACCTCGTGTTCCTCCCGTTCAAGTTCCTCCCGGGCTTCGGCGAGCTGATGGGCGGCGTCGAGAAGTTCGCCAGCGGTGTCGTCGGCAGCATCGTCTCGTTCTTCCCGAGCTACTTCTGCGGCGACAGCGGCGGCAGCAGCGCAAAGGGCTTCGCGGACTCGACGAAGGACAAGCTCCTCAAGTCCTCCAAGGACTCGGTCAAGGCCACCTGCGAGAAGCGCCAGAAGGAAGCGATCGAGACCAACAAGAAGAACAAGAAGGAGGGTCTCCCCCTCGTCTCGTTCGACTTCGCCAAGTGCATGGAGGCGACCGCCAAGGCGTTCGACTCGCTCGAGAACCCCGCCAAGAGCTCGACCTCCGGCGACGGCAAGACCAGCAAGATGGTCTACGAGCCCGCGACGCTCGGCGACGACTACTTCGCCATCTGGGGCTTCGGTTTCGGCGACCTCACCGACCAGACCGACGCCGGCAAGGGCGTGAACATCGCCGCCTGGAACAAGGCCAAGGTGGCACCGCCGAGCCCGTTCTCGAAGATCGGCCTCGCCAAGGCGGAGTTCTACTACGAGCCCAAGTCCGACGACCCCAAGAAGTGGGGCAAGGACCTCGCCGGCAGCATTCCCTTCGGCCTCGGCGGCAAGAGCGAGGGCGGCCTGGTCGAGGACGCGATGTGGAACATGCGCTGGCGCGCGCGGCTGCGACGCCTGCGCCTGCCCATCCCGGCGGCTGGCGCGCTGCTCGCGACCAAGATCAACTCCGCGATCCCCAAGGTCCCGCTGTTCGAAGACCTGCTCAAGTGGCCGGCCGGAAAGCTCGGCGAGCTGGTCGACAGCAAGATCTCCGGCGTGGTCGACGGCCTGACCTCCACCATCATCGCACACTGAGCATGAAGACCATGAGCTTCCACCGCAAGAACAGCCGATCGCGACAGCGCGGCGCCGCGATGGTCGAGGGTGTGGTCGCCATCCCCTTCTTCCTCTTGATGCTCGCGGGGATCGTCTTCGTCGGTCGTCTCTACGAGACCAAGATGCGGGTCATGCGCCTCACCAAAGAGAGCGCCTGGGACTACGCGATGTGCAACTGCGGCAGCCGCGGCGATTCGATGTCCTCGGCGTGCAAGACGCCCGAAGGCGCGTCGGCGGGCTCGGGCGGCTCGGAATCCGGCAAGCCCTCGGGGTTCGATCCAGGCGCGGTCGGCAAGGCAGGCGGCGGGGGCCCCAGCGGTGACCTCGCGAGCAAGCAGTTCGGCTCCTCGTACGCGCAGATGGAGACGAAGATCACGAGCGACAAGTTCCTCGGCAGCTTCACCAAGCAGGTCTCGAGCAAGACGAAGGTCATGTGCAACGAGACCCCGCACAACGGCGACATCAAGGGTTGGGGGACCGCGGCGTTCGACGCGTTCTCCAAGTGGTGATCCCATGAGCGAGCCCACCCGCGAACCCCCCGAAGAAGAGCTGAGCGTGGTCGTGAAGCGACCTTCCGAAGCTCGTCCGCTGCGTGTGCACCTCGGCCAGCGCGTGCTCGCGTGGTCAGTGCGCTTCACCCGGCTCGCGGTGTATTTCGCGGTGGTCGCCTTCCTGCTCGCGCTCGTTGCCGGCCGGATCGCGTACGCACACGCCAAGCAGGCGGCGCTCGACACGGGTGGCGAGCTGGTGCGCCTGACCGACGCCGCCCACCTCTCGGGTGTCAATCGCCTGCGCATCAACGGGGCGTTGGTGAAGATCTCGAGCGCGGTCTCCAACGAGTCGCACCAGGCCGTGCTCGATCGATTCCAGAAGGAATGCGAAGACCACGCCGACGGCATGGCCGAGGAGTTCGCCGCGCTCGGCCAGAACCTCCAGGGTGCCCCGCGCGATCAAGGTTTCCCCGGCGTGGGCGTGCTCCGCCAGGACGACGACAAGGGCGGCGTCGTGGTGTGCTTCGCGATCGGCAAGGCTGCAGGCCAGGCCGAGCTCTTCTCCCGCGTCGCGGAGTTCGCCAAAACCGGCGATCTCGGTTCGCTCGGCTCGGTCCGCTACGTGATGGCGAAGAAGGGCGAGAGCGCCGCGAGCCACGTCGTCGCGCTGTGGACCGAGGGCTCGGTCGACGTGCAGAAGATGTTCCCCGATCAGGGCGACGCCCCAGGCAACGACGCCCCCGGCGTGCTCCGACCCCCGTCGTCACGCCGGCTGATGACCGCGTATGCCGAGGGCGCGCCGTACGGCGTGCGCGTTTACGAGTCCACGCTCGGTCGCGACGCGATCCTCGCCGAATACGACAAGGTCATGCCGGCGACCGGCTGGATGACCTATCCCCGCGCCATCGAGGCGGCCCCCTTCTCGCGGTCGTTCAGCAAGGAGGGTCACGACATCCTCCTGACCGCCGAGCCCGGTGCCAACGGCACGATGATCTCGCTCGTCGAGATGGGGTCGAAGTAGCGCGAGACTGATTTAGCAGTTCTCGATCGCGTTGATTCTGGTTACCCGTTCCCCCCGGCTTGAAAAGCCGGGGCCCCTTCGCGAACCTCACGAACGCACGCGTCTTCAGCTTGAAGCCCTTACGGGCTCCTTGCGTGGAACCAGCGG
>Ga0208492_1000882_pt1 | contig 22234 bp, 17 predicted proteins | sample Subbioar_CSW14AB_FD_184820 | JGI IMG/M metagenome (GOLD analysis project Ga0208492, IMG submission 184820) | Serpentinite rock and fluid subsurface biosphere microbial communities from McLaughlin Reserve, California, USA - CR12Mar_CSW14AB (SPAdes) | ecosystem: Environmental > Terrestrial > Deep... | reverse complement strand
CGGCACGTCACGGAGGATGATGCTCGGACCCCAAACCAACAGCAGGGTTGGATACCCCTCGTGGGCGAAGTAATCGCGGAGGGCGCTTGGATTGCGATAGTGCTGCGCGAACGTCACGTTCGCCAGGCCAGCCAGATCGATGATCTCCGAGTCGCGCATTCCGAGCGACATCCATCCGAGGTCTGGGCCGGCAACGAGTGGATGCGTCATCCCGAAGGGGGCGATCAATCGGCGCAAGTCGTCGCCGAAAATGGGACGGGCCTCGGGGGCCATCGGTACGTCTCCGCCCTGCGCTATGACGACCCTCCACCGGGATTGATGCTTTTTGGTGGTGAAGAACAGCGCGACCCCGACCAGTCCCGCCAACAGGGCGAGGACGATTCGAAGGCGTCGTCTCTGCTGCGAGCGCATCTCGAGCCGAGTGCGGAGACCCGCGACACCGGCAGCGATCGCGCAGCAGACGAAGGGGACTGCCGGCGCGAGGAAGCGCCACTCCATCATCCAATCGCCTTTGGCGTACCACGCGAAGAACGACATCGAAACCACGAGGAGCGCCGCGGCGAGCGCCGTCCTCGCCGTTCTCTTTCCTCCGGCGAAGGAAAGGAGGACTCCCATCCCCGCAAGGACGAACAACGACGGCGTCACGCGGACGAAGCCACGAACGTAATCGCTGGCCCGCCTCTGGGCGAAGCCGGCGAACAACGAGTGCTTCGCGTAGTACGTGTTGGGGAGCCAGAGGCCGAAGTAGGCGCGCCGGAAGAGAAGATAGAGCAGCACAGGCGCGAGGAACGCGACCAGCGCGATCCCTTCGTTTCGACTCGGTCGAAAGCGCTTTTGCAGCGCAGTGTCGACGATCCGTGGAAGCACACCGGCGGCGACGTAGAGGGCTCCCTCGGGCCGCGTGAGCGTGACCGCTGCTGCGACGAGACCGAGCGTGATGGAGGTCCGGCGAGTCTCGGGCGCAAAGAGGAGAAGCCCGAACAGCGAGAGCAAGAAGACCAAGAGGCCCGTCTCGAGGCCTCCGAACGTCCAATAAGCGAGGGTGGCGTTCGTGCACGCGAAGATCGGAGCGATCGCATCCTCGAGTCGAATCCTCCTCTGCTGCGAGACGGGTCCCCACAGGAAGAGAAGCGGCATCGCGAGCACGACGAACACGAGGCCCCCGTACCTCGCCGGTCGCATCGAGTTGACGCCGATCTTCTCGAAGACGGCCAGGAACAAGGTCCACGTCGGGTTGCTGAACCCTTCGACGACCGGCGAGTGCGGGGTCACGCGCAAGCCGTCGCCGTCGACGAGCGAGCGTGCATACGCGATCGAGATGAGGGCATCGTCGACGATGTGTCGACCGATGAAGAGCGTGAGCTTGATGAAGGCGAGCATCGAAGCGGCGAGCAAGACGAGTGCGGCGGCGACCTCCCAGTGCCGCCGCCACCATGCCGTGCTCTTCGCCAGGAACGAGATGTTCACGCCGCTTCGGCGGGCAGCCTAACACTGGTGCCGGAGCGCACTGACCGTGGAAATGTAGCGGGCCTTGCAGTCCAGCTAGCCATCACAACCGCAAAAACCACTGTCCGAAGTCATGACCGGACGCGCGCACGCGGACTATCTCGCTCTCGGGGGAGATGAGGTCGTCATGTCGATGAAGCTGCTCCTCGGAGATGGCGCGGTCGCGCAGGCCGCGATCGACGCGGGCATTGCAGGAGCGTTCGCGTATCCCGGCACTCCGGCGACGGAGATCTTCGAGTACATCGCCGAGCACGCTCAGCCTTTGGGTCTCTCGGCGAACTGGTCGGCCAACGAGAAGGTCGCCTACGAAGAGGCGCTCGGCATGTCGTACGTGGGCCGTCGGGCGATCGTCTCGATGAAGCACGTCGGCCTCAACGTCGCGGCCGATCCGTTCATGAACTCCGCGCTCACCGGGATCAACGGCGGCCTCGTGCTCGCCGTCGCTGACGATCCCGGCATGCACTCCTCGCAGAACGAGCAGGACAGCCGCTACTACGGCGACTTCGCGCAGGTCCCGGTGTTCGAGCCGGCGACGCAGCAAGAGGCGTACGACTTCACCCTGCGCGCGTTCGAATACTCCGAGCAGGTCGGGTTGCCGGTGATGGTCCGCCTGGTCACGCGGCTCTGTCACAGCCGGGCCAACGTCCGTCTCCTCGACGACAAACGCGTCGTCGAGCAGCGACCGCGCCCCACCGGCAACAACTGGACGCTCGTGCCGTCGATCGCCCGCGCGCGCTACTCGGCGTTGGTCGAGGCGCAGCCCCGCCTGCTCGACGACGCGCAGAAGAGCCCGTTGAACAAGCTCAGGCTCGCCGGCCGCCGCGGCGTCATCGCGTGTGGCATCGCGCACAACTACCTGCTCGAAGCCAACGACGGCCCGGGCGATCTCAGCATCCTCCAGATCGGTCAGTACCCGGTGCCGGCCACGCTGGTACGCGAGCTCATCGGCCACTGCGACGACATCCTCGTCGCCGAAGACGGCTATCCCTTCGTCGAGCGCAAGCTGCTCGGCGTGCTCGGCGTGCCCGGCAAGCGCATCCGCGGTCGACTCTCGGGCGACCTGCCGGCGACCGGCGAGCTCTCGAGTGATCTGCTCGCCTCGGCCATCGGCCTCCCGGCCCGCGCCACCAAGACCCACGACGGGCTCGCCGCGCGCCCGCCGCAGCTCTGTCGCGGATGCCCGCACATCGACAGCTTCAAGGCGATCATCGACGCGACCACCGGCGGCGACGCGCCGTTCCTCTTCAGCGACATCGGCTGCTACACGCTCGGCGTGATGCCGCCCTATCGCGCCGTGCACACCTGCGTCGACATGGGCTCGTCGATCGCCATGGCCCACGGCGCGGCCCGCGCAGGCGCGTATCCGGTGCTGTGCACCATTGGCGATTCGACGTTCGCCCACTCGGGGATGACCCCGCTGATCGGCGCCGTGCAGCAGGATGCGAACATGACGGTGCTCATCCTCGACAACTCCACCACCGCGATGACCGGCGCGCAGGACTCGCTCACCTCGGGCAGTCGGCTGGTCGACGTGGTGCGCGGCCTCGGGGTGAAGCCCGAGCACCTGCACATCATCGACCCGCACCCGAGCCACCACGCCGAGAGCGTGGAGGTGATCCGCAAGGCGGTGGCCCATCGCGGGCTCTCGGTGATCATCGCCGAACGCGAGTGCATCCACCTCAAGGTCAAGAACAAGGCCGAAGCCGAGCACGCTGCGCAGGTGTCGTCATGAAACAAGACATCATCCTCGCCGGCGTCGGCGGTCAGGGCATCCTCACGATCGCCGAGAACATCTCGTCGGCGGCGCTCGCGCGCGGGCTCGAGGTCAAGCAGGCCGAGGTGCACGGCATGAGCCAGCGCGGCGGCGCCGTGCAATCGCACCTCCGTCTCAGCGATCAGCCGATCTACAGCGACACCGTCGGCCTCGGCCACGCCGATCTGGTCATCGCCGCCGAACCGCTCGAGTCGCTCCGTTATACGCAATACCTCACCGAGCAGGGCATGTTGCTCACCAGCAGCAGCGCCTTCGTCAACATCGGCAACTACCCGCCGATCGAGTCGGTGCTCGAGAAGGTCGCCCGTTGGCCCAGGCACTGCCTGGTCGACGCCGATCGCATCGCCCGCGCTGCCGGCTCCGGTCGCGCGGCCAACATCGTGATGCTCGGCGCCGCGTCACTGTTCGTGAAGATCGAGCCGCGCGAGCTGGAAGAAGCCGTCGCCACACGATTCGCGAGCAAGGGCGCCCGCGTGGTCGAGGTCAATCGCCGCGCCTTCCGCTTCGGCCGCAACGCCGCGCAGGCTTACCTCGCCGGTCTCGCGTCGGGGGGCACCTCGGTTGCCGTTCGGCACTGGATCGAGAAGCTCTCGACCGAGCACCTCGCGCGCCCCGAGCCGCCCGACGCGCCGGTGTTCGATCCGCTGAACGTGGGCGAGGGCCTGACCGCCGCCGAGAGCCACGCGGTCGAGAACGCGCTCCTCCACGCGCACGAAGAGCACCGCCCGCTGTTCGAGCACGAGGTCTATCAAATCGTCCAGCTGGTCGGCGCGATCGATCCGCCCCACCACGTGTTCCTCGAGCCCGAGGCGCTCATCTCCGAGGAGCAACTCGCGCAGTTCCCCGGCGAGCAGGTGGTGCTCAAGATCGTCTCGCCGCAGTTGACCCACAAATCCGACGCGCAGGGCGTGGTGTTCGTGCCCAAACGCTACGATCTGGTCCGCGCGGAGATCGATCGCTTCCTCGCGCACCACCGCAAGCACGCGGAGGTGCGCGGCGTGTTGGTCGTCGAGTACGTCGAACAGGCGGCGAGTGGTTTCGGCCGCGAGCTGTTCGTCGGCATCCGCGCCACCCGCGAGTTCGGGCCGGTGATCGCCGCCGGGCTCGGCGGAGTCGACACCGAATACCTCGCCAACAAGATGCGCCCCGGGCTCGCCGTCGCCAAAGCGGTGGCCGCCGATCTGCGCGCCGAGGACTTCCTCGAGCTGTTCAAGAGCACCGTGGCCTACGAGATCCTCGCCGGCAAGGTGCGCGGTCACAAACGCATCGTCGCCGACGGCGAGCTGCTCCGCTGCTTCCGCGCGTTCATCCACCTGGCCCAACGCTTCTGCGTCGACCGCGGCGAAGAGGGCCCCGATCTCGCCGAGCTCGAGGTCAACCCGTTCGCCTTCCGCGAGAACGGCCTCGTGCCTCTCGACGGCCGCGCGCGACTGGCCACCGCCGCGAAGGGTCGCCCCGCGCGCCCGATCGAGAAGCTCGGCAGCATGCTCGAGCCCAAGTCGATCGCCGTGCTCGGTGCCTCGGCCACCGCGGTCAACTTCGGTCGAATCATCCTTCGCAACGTGGTGGAGGCAGGCTTCGATCGCGAACACCTCTACGCGATCAAAGAAGGCCTCCGCGAGCTCGACGGCGTGCGCTGCGTGCCGAGCCTGAACGACGTTCCCGACCGCATCGATCTGCTGGTCGTCGCCGCCGGCGCCGAGCAGCTGCCGCAGCTGGTCAAGCAAGCGATCGACAGCGGCAAGGTGCAATCGGTCATCCTCGTCCCCGGTGGCGTGGGCGAGACCGAAGGCAGCTCCGAGCTCGTCGAGCAGGTCCAGGCGGCGATCGCCAAGGGCCGCACCCGCGCGGGCGGAGGCCCGGTGTTCCTCGGCCCCAACAGCCTCGGCGTGCTCTCGCGGCCGGGCCGCTACGACACGCTGTTCATCCCCGCCTCGCGCCTCGACAAGCGCATCGGCGCGCCCGCCCGCAAGGTCGCCATCCTCTCGCAGAGCGGCGCCTTCATCATCACGCGCTTGAGCAACCTCGAGACGCTCGACCCAGCCTTCGCCGTCTCGATTGGCAATCAACTCGATGTCACCGTCTCCGACCTGCTCGCCGCCGTGGGCAAACGCGCCGACATCGACGTGATCGGTCTCTACGCCGAGGGCTTCAACGATCTCGACGGCCTGGCGCTGCTCCGTCAAATCGCTGCAGTGACCGCCACCGGCAAGGACGTCATCCTCTACAAGGCCGGACGCACCGAGTCCGGTCGCAGCGCCGCCGCTGGTCACACCGCGTCGGTCGCTGGCGACTACGACATCTGCCAGGCGGCCGCCGAACAAGCGGGCGCGATCGTGGTCGACACCTTCAAGGAGTTCGAGCAACTCCTCGAGCTGTGCACCGCCCTCCACGACAAGCAGGTCTCGGGCGTCCGACTCGGCGTCGTCTCCAACGCCGGCTTCGAAACGGTCGGCATGGCCGACGCGGTCCTCGGCCAACGCTACCGCGTGGAGATCGCCAAACTCGGCGAAGACACCTCCGCGCGCCTCCGCCGTGGCCTCGAATCCAACGGCCTCGGCCGCATCGTCAACGCGCGCAACCCGATCGACCTCACCCCGATGGCCAACGAGGCCATGTACGAAGAGGCCACCCGCGCGCTCCTCGAAGCCGACGAGGTCGACGCCGTGATCGTCGGCATCGTCCCCCTCACCGCGATGCTCCGCACCGTCCCCGGCGAGCTCGAATCCGACGACGCCCTCCCCGCGCGTCTGAGTCGCCTCTTCGCCCACTCGAAGAAGCCCCTCGTCGCCGTCGTCGACTCCGGCCCCGCCTACGAGCCCCTCGTCCGCGCGCTCCGCAGAGCCGGCCTCCCGGTCTTCCGCTCCTCCGACCAGGCGGTCCGCTCCCTCGGCCGCTACGTCACGGCGCGCGCCTCAGCTTGACCTTGTCGAGCGCCGCGCGGCAGACGGAGACGCCTCGCTCGGGCCCTTCATCGCGGCGTACTGGCCGCAGCGCAGACAGAACGTGCCGTTGGACGCGACCACGCACCGCTCGACATCCCAGGTGTGCCCGAGCGCGCCCGCCGGTTTTCCGTACGACGAGTCGGTCTGGAACTCGATCGCCGGCACACCGTCCACCTGCGCTGGGGTGCCGTCGACCCGAAGCGAGGTGTTGAACATCGTGCTCAGTCGCGCCTTCGGAACCTGAGCGAGGGGCGCGCTGCTGCCCTTCAGCTCGAGCGCGCTGACGTACAGCGACGGCTCCGAGGCGCTCGCAGGCCACAGCACCTGCTTGCCGTCGCGTTTCCAATCGTTGCCCTCTGCGAGTACGAAGGGCTCGGACTTGTCGAGCGCCGGCTTCTCGTCGAGCTTCGGGGCGGGGGCAGAAGCCGCGGGCTCGGTCGAAGTGGATGCGGCGGGCGGCGCTTCGGACGCAGGGGGAGCCGGCACGTCGCCGGCGGGAACGACGTACGCGTGCCTCACCGTGCCATCGCGGGTGGCGATCACCTCGAGGCCGACCGCGAAGCGGTAGCGGACGAATCCGTGCTCCGGCACCGCCCATGATTGCGGTCCGAGCTCGTCGATGTAGCCGGCGATGGACCCTTCGACGTGCGCGCCCTTCGACGTGCGCAGGTCACCCTGGTGCGGGCCGACCGTGATGTGCACGAGCTTGCCGCTCCGGAAGCGGAACTGCTCCGGCCGCATCAGGCTGCCCGCGCGCTTCGGCTCGTAGTGGCCGTTGGGATCCAAGCCGTAGTCGACGATGTAGAGGCCGTCCTTCTCGACGACGTACGCGTCGCACCCGTACGCGCGCAACACGTCCTCCGGCGTCGACACTCCGAGTCGGATCTCGCCGATGCCGACGCCAGGCGTGTAGATGCGATCATCGCGCACGAAGGCGGAGGGCTTCTCGCCAGCCTTCAACGGGCAGGCCCCACCTGCGGCCGTGGTCGGGCGGCCCATACCGCCACAGGCGCCGAGCGGCACGGTGCAGAGCATCACGAGTCCAACGAGCGTGGGGAGCCTCATGTGCCGATGGTAGACAAAAGGCACTTCCCATCGGAAGTGCATGGAGCAATGGGCGGCGGCGAGCCCGGCGGCTAGAGTCGTGAGATGTCGCCCCCGGATCTCGCCGCGCTCCGTGATCGCATCGAGCAGATCGACCGTCAGATCATCCGCCTGATCGCCGAGCGGCTTCAGATCGTACAGGGCGTGATCGAGGCGAAGCTCGCGAGCGCGAGCCCGTTTCGCGATCGCGCGCGCGAGGAGAGCCTCATCAGTCGCCTCCGTGGGATCGCGGTGGAGGTGGGCGTCGATCCCCACGAGATCGAGCGGCTGTACCGGGTCGTCGTGGACATGTCCGTCGCCCGTCAGGAGCAGGCGGTCCGCGAGCGCGCCGACGCGCCTTTGCGCGTGAGCTATCAGGGCGTCGAGGGGAGCTACAGCCACCTTGCGGCGCAACGACGCTACGCGGGGCGCTCCGGCGGCGCGCTGCTCACCGGTCACGGCACGTTTCGGGAGGCGGCCGATTCGGTGATCGGTGGCGCCGCCGATCTCGCGCTGCTCCCGATCGAGAACACGACGGCCGGCAGCATCAACGAGACCTACGATTTACTCGCGCGCGGAGGCCTGCACATCACCGGCGAGGTGGTGTCCGCGATCGAGCACTGCTTGCTCGCCTTGCCCGGCGTGCCGCTCGAAGAGCTGCGCACGGTCCTCTCGCATCCGCAGGCGCTCGCGCAATGTCAGGAGTTCTTCGCGCGTCATCCCCACCTGAGCGCACGAGCGGAGGTCGACACTGCCGGCGCGGCGAAGCGAGTGGCGACCGCCGGCGATCGCACGCTCGCAGCCATCGCGAGCAGCGCCGCCGCCAATACGTACGGTCTCGCGATCGTCGCGCGGGGAATCCAGACGAGCTCCGGGAACGCCACGCGCTTCGTCGAGGTCGCACCGCGGCCGGCGCCGGTGCCCGAGGGCGCGACGGCGAAGACCTCGCTCGTGCTCTCGCTCGCCGATCGGCCGGGAGCGCTCGGCGAAATCCTGATGCGGTTTGCAGCGCGTGGGCTGTCGCTCACGAAGATCGAGTCACGACCGATCCCCGAGGCGCCGTTCACCTATCGGTTCTACATCGACGTGCTCGGACACGCGGCGAGCGTGCCGTTCGCCGCGGTGCTCGAGGAGATCGGCTCGTTGACGACGGAGCTCCGCGTACTCGGGACGTACGCGGCGGCCACCTGAGACAGATGACGCGATGGCAGGCGCATCGCCGAGCGCTCCTCGCGTGGGGCGTGGCGGCGGCTGTGCTCTCGATCGTCCTCACCCTGATGTCGCGGTCGAACAGCGCGCTCCTCGACCTGGGGGTGGTTTTCGACATCATCGTCGGCTTCGGCTTCGGCCTCGCCGCCTTTGCCAGCGTCGCGCTGCCGTCGACGATCGCGGTGGCGGTCGCGCGCAATGCCACGCAGACGTTCGTCGTCGGCGTTCACGTCGCGATGGTGTTCTTCGTCGTGCTCGCGATCTGGGTGGCGCGCGGCTGACCCGCACGACTGTCGACTATCCCGGCGTCAGCGAGGCGATCGACGCGCGCAGACCCTCGCGGCGGGGCTCGTCGCCTGCGAAGGCGTACCCGATGAAGACGACGATGCCCTTGCCCTTGGGGGGTGCATCGGCGGCGAGCACCACCACGTGTGCGCGCTCTCCATGCACCGTCGCCTCGAAGTCCTGTCGAGCGAAGACGATGCCGTGGACCTCGATGTCGTGCGGAGCACCGCGCGCGAGGCCGAGCTCGATGTCGAGCTCCTGGAGGCCGATCGCGAGCTGCTCCTTGGCGTCGGCCTTGCTCGACGCACCCGCCATCGAGAATCCACCCCGGCCGTCCTTGGAGAAGCTGGCGATGACGTCCGACTTCTGCGCGAACTGCCACCCCGGCGGCACCTGGACGCGGGTGCCGAACTTGGAGAGCTCGACCCACGTCTCGCTGGTGGCGACCCCGTGGTCGGCGCTGGTGGGGCGCGCCTTGGGCGTACAGGCGACCGCGAGCGAGATGCCCAGGAACGCTCCGACGATGGCTCTACGGCCCACCATGGTCATCGAGCGTATCAGACACCGGTCGCGGGCGCCCGTTCCCGGGGGTTCTTGAAGAAGCCCATCGCGAGCACGGCGAGCGAGGCGATCCACCAGGGAATGTCGCCCCAGACCTCGTACGGGGTCTTGCCGCGCATCCAGCGGATGTCGTGGACGCGGGCGGCTTCCTCGAAGAGCGGCGTCTCCTCGAAGGACCGACCCGCAGCGTCGATGAAGGCGGACACGCCGCTGTTGGTGGCGCGCACGAGGAAGCGTCGGTGCTCGACGGCGCGGTACTTGGCGAGCGCGAGGTGGATGGCCGGCTCGGTCGACTTGCCGAACCAGGTGTCGTTCGTCGCGTTGACCAGCAGATCGGGGTCGCCGTATTTGACGATCTTGTTGGTGAACGTCGGGAGGATGTCCTCGTAGCAGATGAGCGCGGTGATCTTGTGCTCGCCGAACTTGATCGGCTCGAGGCTCGATCCGGGGGTGAGCTGTCCGCTGTTCTTGCTGATCTCGTAGAGCTGCGGGAACGTCTCGCCGAACGGGATGTATTCACCGAAGGCGAGGAGATACGTCTTGTCGTAGATGCCCTCGACCCGCCCGTCGGGGTGGATCAGCGCGGCGGAGTTGTAGAGCTTGCCGCCCTTGCGCTCGAACATCTTGCCGCCGCGGCGGAGGATCACGCCCGAGAGCACCGGCGTGTCGATGCTCTGGTCCTGACCGAGCGGTCCCTTCATCACGATCCGCTGGAACGTCGGTCCGATCAGCTCGTCGGGGATGACGAAGTTGATCGCGGTCTCGGACCACACCACCAGATCGAGCTTGCCCTCCTTCTTCTCGAGGGCGTCGGTCGCGAGCCGGTGGATGGTGGCTGCGTCCTTGTGCTCGTGCGGGTCGAGGCTCTGGTTGCCCTGCACCAGACCAACACGGGCCTTGGGCGCCGCGGCCATCGCACGATCGACCATCGGCAGGCGAATCGCCCCATAGAGCGTGAGGAACACGGGGCCGGCGAGCGCGACGCCGACGAGCCGACGATTCAACCCACGGCCCTCCATCCGCGCGAGGAACACCTCGGCGACCGCGAGGCTCCCGCCTGCGAGCAGCACGCCGATCGCGATCGGCCCACCGAGCTCGGCGGCCTGCATCAACAGCGGCACCTTGTGCGTCTGCGCGCCCGTGTACCAGGGAAACAGCAGCGGATAGAGCATCTCGTGCCCGATGAACGCGAGCACGAACACCGGCGCCGTCGCCCAACCCTTCCGCTGTGCGCGCCCGAACAACCACCCGAGCAGCGCCATCCGCCCGCCCTGGTAGGCGCAGAGGATCACCATGAACACGGCGCACAGCGCGGTCGGGAACCCGCTGAACGTCTTGAGCATGTCGAGCAGCCAATAGAACCCGAGCAGGTTGCAGGTGAGCCCCTGCAACAGCCCGAGCCACAGCGCGCGACGAGGCGTCTGCCCGTGCATCGCGACGATCAGCGGCGCCCAACACACGAACGCAAAAGGCCAGACGTCGATCCCCGGAAACGCCGCCCAATACAAAACGCCCGAGAAAATCGCGAGCAAAGCCGCCTTGCCCGCGGGCAGGGCAATCCCCGCGAACGGATTCTCGTTCACGACCTTCGCATCCGCCTTCGCATCCGCCTTCGCCTCCGCGTTCGCGTTCGCGTCCGCGTCCGCGTTCGCGTCCGCGTTCGCGTTCGCGTCTTCCACTCTCTTCTCCGGGGCGCTCACGCCTCCTCTTTACCACTACCCCCGTCGGGCGCGTCCTCCGCCAGGAAGTCCAGCACCCCCTCGCGAATCGGAACCCTCCGCCCGCACACCTCGCACCGCGCCGCCTCCACCTCGAGCACCAACGTGCCGCCACACGGGCAGGCGAGCAGATCGGCGATCGCCGCCTCGAGCGGGCTCACCGGAACAGCTCCACCAGGCGCTTCGACCAACTCGCGTTGGCCAACGCGCGGTACCGATCGATCACGTCGCCCGGCAGCGCGTGGTGCTCCGCGCCCTGCAACAGGAGCCGGGCGTACCGCGCGCTCGGTGTGCGCTCCTTGGCGCGGAGGCGAGGCGACGCGAAGAATGCGAGGCACGAGATCTCACGCCCTCGCTTGGTACGCGCGATCACCTCGCGGGTGTCGTAGCCGAGCTCACGCAAGAGGATGCGCGACCACTGCGCGTCGCTCCACTCGACGAGCGCGCCCCACGCGCGTGCGCCCACGGACGGCTCGAGCGCCGCGAACGACGGCTCGAACAACGGCATGCCGCGCATGGAGAACCGGACGGCGTGATCGTCGACCCACGCGGCCTCGCCGTGCCCGAGCACGTGGGGGTGCGCCATCAAGGCGCCGTAGACGAACGCGCGGGGCACATGGATTTCGTAGCACGGGTTCCGCGTCGTCAGTGCACGAGGAAGCGCGAGCCGATGCCGTATTTGGCGACGACGAGCTCCTCGACGGTGATGAAGCGCTTTCCTCGGCTCCTCAGGGCGTCGATGAGCTCGGGGAGCACGGCGGCCGTCGCCGGGTGGATGCTGTGGAGCAGTACGATGCCGCTCTTGCCCTCGTCGACCGGGGCGAGGACGTTGCTCGTGATGCACGACTCTGGCGTGCTCGAGCTGGCCTGGCAGTCCCAATCGTTGGAGTCGATGTTCCAGCCGATGTGCACGCCGTACCGCGCCAGCACGGGCGACACGAACGCGAGCCGCGACTCCGGCCCGAAGTACGGGCTCCCGTAGGGTGCGCGCACCAGTCGTTGCGCGAGGCCGCTCGGGACGAGCGCATTCAGCGTTCTCTGCACGCCGTCGAGCTCTGCCTCGACGTCGGTCGCGGGGTCGGCCAGGTCCTCGTGGTGGACCGTGTGGTTTCCGATGTGGTGGCCCTCTCGGACGATGCGTTCGACCGTGTTCCGTCCTTCCGACGATGCGTTCACGTCGATCGCGTTGTTGGTGTTGATGAAGAACGTCGCGTGCACGCCCTTGTTCTTCAAGGTGTCGAGGATGCTGTCGGTGTACCCACCGTCGTCCGGCCCGTCGTCGAAGGTCAGCGCGATGTCGCTCGCGGAGGGCGCGTTCTCGTAGAACCCGAGGAACGGATCGCCCGCCGGCACCATGAGTGGCTCGGTGCCGCTGCCCACGCCCTTGGGGACCTCGGTGGGGCCGGCCTTGATGCTGTCGCCGCGCGGCTCGTCGCCGGCGCTGCACGCAGGCAGCAGGAGCGAGGCGAAAAGGAGCGACGACCATCGGCCGGGCGGGCGCATGGCCCCGGCCGGTGCAGTGGCCGTGCCTCATGCGTTTGCGCTCACGGCGCTCTGCCGAGCGACGCCGTTCTGGCTGCGCTAGCATCCGAAGAGCACATGTCCCTCCGCATCGACCAGGACCACGCCCGGTTCCGCGCGATCGTCCGCGGGAAGATCCGCCAGAACCTGCGCAAATACATCTCGCAGGGCGAGCTGATGGGTCGCAAGGGCAAGGACGTCGTCTCCATCCCCATCCCGCAGATCGACATCCCGCGCTTCCGCTTCGGCGACAAACAGACCGGCGGCGCAGGGCAGGGCGATGGCGACCCGGGCGATCCCGTCGGCGGCGGCGACGAGCAAGAGGGCGATGGCGGCAAGAAGGCCGGCAAAGACGCGGGCGACCACGTCCTCGAGGTCGACGTCACGCTCGAGGAGCTGGCGGCGATCCTCGGCGAGGAGCTCGCGCTCCCCAACATCGAGAACAAGGGCAAGAGCAAGCTGATCAACGCGAAGGACCGCTACACCGGCATCCGTCGCGTCGGTCCCGAGTCGCTCCGTCACTTCAAGCGCACCTACCGCGAGGCGCTCAAGCGTCAGGTCGCCACCGGCACCTACGACCCGAAGGACCCGAAGATCGTCCCCATCCACGAGGACCGGCGCTTCCGCTCGTGGAAGACGGTCACCGAGCCGATCGCCAACGCGGTCATCATCTACATGATGGACGTGTCGGGCTCGATGGGCGACGAGCAGAAGGAGATCGTCCGGATCGAGAGCTTCTGGATCGATACCTGGCTGCGGTCTCAGTACAAAGGCCTCGAGAGCCGCTACATCATCCACGACGCGACTGCGCGCGAGGTCGACCGCGACACGTTCTTCCATACGCGCGAGTCGGGCGGCACGATGATCTCGAGCGCATACAAGCTGTGCGCGAAGATGATCACCGACGATTACCCTGCGAGCGAGTGGAACATCTACCCGTTCCACTTCAGCGATGGCGACAACTGGTCGATGGACGACACGCTCCAGTGTGTCGAGCTGATGAAGCAGCAGATCCTCCCGGCGGTGAACGTGTTCGCCTACGGGCAGGTCGAATCACCGTATGGCAGCGGACAGTTCATCAAGGATCTGCGCGAGCACTTCGGCGGCGACGAGCGCGTGTTGACCAGCGAGATTCGCGACAAAGACGCGATCGTCGGGTCGATCAAAGATTTTCTCGGCAAGGGGAAGTGATCTCGCCGCGTTGATTCAGAACGGGTTGTCGATGGTGCCGGATGGCTTCGCGGTCTTCACTGCCGGAGGAGCCGGCTCGACGGGTGGCGGGCTCTCCGGGGCAGGCTCGCTCTCCGGGGCAGGCTCGCTCTCGGGAGCGGGCTCGCTCACGCCCGCCAGCGTCTTCTTCACGATCGCGTTGCCTGGACGGACCTCGAGCGACTTCGCGTAGTAACGCCGCGCGGCCTCTTTGCTCCCGGCCTTCTCTTCGATGAGCCCGAGGTTGTAGTAGAGCGCCCCAGCGATCTCGGGGCTCGGAGGGAGCGCGAGCCCGCGTTCGCATGCGGCCTTGCCGTTGCCGTGTCGGCCAGCCTTCAGGTGCAGGAAGCAGCGATCGCTCCAGCCCGCACCATTGCGCTTGTCGTCGAAGCCCATGTCTTCGTCGGCGAGGACGGCGACGACGGTCCCGCCGAAGGTGTCCTTCTCGACTGCGGCTTCGCCGCCTCCTGCTTCGCCGAGGATCTCCAGCTCGGAGACGCAGAGGTCGGGGTCCTTGCCCGGGAAGACGCCGTCCGCGGTGAAGCGGACCTTCGACGCCGTGACGTCGAGGCCGGCGATTGTCAGGGTGCGATCCTCGGCCTTGGCTTCGCGGGTGATCGCCTTTCCGCCGTCGAAGGTGATCGTGACCTTCGAGTAGTGCGAGTTCCGCGGGAAGAGATCGCCGTACTGGGACAAGTAGTCCCAACCGGTGGCGACGCGAATGGTGCGGATCTTCTTCGGGGACGAGAAGCGCGCTTCGACCCACTCACCCTCGCCCGCTCCCGGAGCGCTCTCGCACCACGCCGTGCTCGGCTTTCCATCGAAGGCGTCGCGCGCAGGGTGCTTCTCCTTGGCCTTGTCGAACGCGGTCGAGGCCGCGAAGGAGTCGGGTGCGAGCGCGACGATCTTCGCGACCGTAGCCGGGGGCGGCGACGCGGGTGTCGGCGTCGGCGTGGGCGGCGGAGGCTTCGCCGCGACGTTGGTCGTCGGCGATCGCGGCTTCGCGTCGGCGACCGGACGCGGGGTGTCGCCGGGCCCGTTGGCCGCGCGCGCAGGGACGACTTCGCCGAGCACCAGCGCGACGAGGAGCGCTCCGAGCGCGGACCCGTACTGGATCGCGCGCGCCTTCATCGCGTCGTTCGCGCCCGTCACGAGCTCCTCTGCGAGCGGCGGCTCCTGCAAGGCGGCGACTTCGCGCCGGAACGCCTCGGTGCGCCGGCCTCGGCGGCGCGGCCTCTGCATCGCGAGCCACTCGAGCTTCTGCAGGAACGCGAGCGCCACGTCGCGGTGCTTCGCCCCGCCCCACAGGTCGATCCCGACCGTCTCGGTGGAACGCGACGCGACGTCGTGCGCGTCGAGATCGCCGCCGATGACGAGCCTGACGCGACGGGTGAGGAAGTAGAGGACGATCGGCGCAGCCACGAGCCGCCACACCCAGCGTACGATCGCACCGTCACGATCGCCGATGAGCCGCGCGAAGGACGGGTCGCGCGTCCCCACGGTGAGCACGACGGCGACGACGAGCCCGAATGCCGCCGACCACAGCAGCCAGGGCCGATGTACGCGCACGATGCCCGCCCACCGGACCGACGTCAGGGGCATGCGCAAGTGCGTGAACGCCACCGCGCCCTTGCGGTCGATGGTCACCGACACGGAATCGAGACGGACCTCCGTCCCTGGCTCCGAGATCCATCGATGTTTGGACACTCAGGCTGCTCCGCGCGCCGCGATCGCTCGTTTCTCGACATCGGCCACGAACGCGAGCGCGCGATTGCGCTCGTCCTCGCCGCCGCGGATGGCCGAGGCAATGAGCCCAGTGCCGCCGGCGATCTGCAGCGCGACGTGCCGTGTCAGGAAGTAATAGATGACGGGCACGACCGCGAGGAGCAGCCCGCCGAGCAGAGCGACCTCCGACTTGCTGATCGCAAACCCGGCGAGCCCGAACAATCCGAAGAGCGTCGCGATGACGAGCAGCATCGGTCGGTGCACACGCCGAACCGCTGCCCACTGCACCTCGTCGACGGCGATCGAGGTGAGCGCGTACTGGCCCGTCGCCGCGAGCTCGATCCACACGCGAACGTTCGTGAGCACGACGCCCGCGCACTCCGAAATGATCGACTCGCCCTCGATTAGCTTTCTCCCCATGCGGCCAAGGTATCGAAGGAAGCTGGACGGAACAATCACGACAAAGCCGGGCGAGCGCGACGGGACATGCTGCGGTGAGCGTGCGTCATCTGTTCGTCTTCGCGTTGCTCGTTCTCGGGTGCTCCAAACAGGAGCAGGCCACGTCGGCGAGTGCGGCTCCGTCCTCGACGACGAAGGCGGTTCCGTCACTGGTGTGATGGGCGCAGCCACGGCCTCCGGCACGTCGGATCGTTCAACGCCACCTCCCGAAGCTGCGGTACTGCTACGAGAGGCGTCTCGAGCGCGCACTTCGACCGACATCGAGGGCATCCGGTGCCGTGTTTGGTGCGGCGCAACGTGCTCCAATCGACGAATGCGCCACACGCCCCTCGCCGCTGCGATCGCGATCGCTGCAGGCTCGCTCGCATGGTCCGCGAGCGCCGACGCCGCAGTCGTCACGTTCGACACCGGAACGCTGATCATCCCGATGGACGTCGACTACCAGGACACCGGGATGCTCAAGGCGTTCGGGCTCCTCGACAAGCTGCTGCGCGCGGGCGTGCCGGTGCAGTGGGTGATCAAGGCACCGAAGGTCGTGGTGAATGCCGCGCTCGGGAGGTTCGAAGACGACTTCACCGCAAGCGCGACGGACTTCAAGACGCCGGCGACGGTGATCACCGCGCACGGGTATCGCGGCGGTCCGTTCGTCATCAAGGCGTCGGACGCGGCGGCGGCCAAACCGATCATCACCGCGTGGCAAGCTGCCAACACCACCGCGGTGCACGTCGCGACGGCGCCGTTCTCGGGAAACATCAGTCGCACGCTGACCGCTGCGCCGCGCATCGCCGTGTTCGGGGACGGCAACGAGAGCATCGCCTTCAGTTACCTGAATGCTGCGGGAATCCTCGACGGGAACGGTCTGGTCTGGTCGAAGACCAGCGTCGACCTGCTCACGCCGGCCATGGTGATGGGGCCGTCGTCGAGCAATCACAAGGACGGCGCGTTGTTCCGTCCGTCGGGGGAGCCTGCGTTCTGCGAGATCATGACGATGCACTGGGGTGTCAACGAGAGCGAGGTCGCCGAAGTGACGGCGGAGCTCGCGCAGTTCCTCAACTACCCGGTGCATGTGAACGGCGAGTGTCAGGCCGTGAACGCGATCGAAGGAGCCCCGCCCACCGGAGGCCGCTCGAACTTCGTATCGACGGCAGGGTTCGCGTGGCCTGCTCCGTCGCAGCCCTCGGCGGTCGAGTTCGTCAATAGCGGACTGCCGTTCGCGCAGATGGACGGGCCGTTCGGGATCATCGGCGGGAGCGAGCCCGCGTACGCGCTCGGACCGGGGTCGAAGTACTACGACGACGGCATCGTCATGGTGAAGGGCGCTGGCAAGGCGACGGGGCTGCAGGACGTGTGGATGACCGGGTACGCGAACACCGGCAAGGGCACGTGCGTCATCAGCGACGTTGGCTGCGTGGTGGACGGCAAGGCGCTCGGCAAGGTCAGCTACCTCGGCGGTCATCAATACGACGTGAAGACGCCGATCTCGACGAGCCCGAAGACACAGGGCACGCGTCTGTTCCTCAACTCGCTCTACGAGGCGGGCTGCGTCACCGACGAGGGCCAACCCAAGCTCACGTTCACCAAGTCGGGGCCCGCGGAAACCGCGAGCGCCACCGTCACGTACACGATCTCGTGGACCAACGCGGGCCTCGGCCCCGCGATCGGTGCCCAGGTGAAAGACACCCTGCCCGCCGGCAGCAGCTTCGTCTCGGCCACGGCCGGCGGCACCGCTGCGGGCGGTGTGGTCACCTGGTCGCTCGGCGACGTCGCCAAGGGCGGCAGCGGCTCGGTGGATGTGACGATCACGCTCCCGAGCCCGGGCGTGTACGCGAACGTGGCGAGCTCGACCTACAAAGTCGGCCTCAACACCTGGTCGGCGACGAGCAATACGGTCACGACCAAGTTCGTCGATTGCGCAGGGGATGCTGCCTCGACCTGCATCTGTGGCGACGCTGGCGCGTGCGACGACGCCGCGGCTTCCGACGGCGGCGGTTCCACCGACGGCAGCGCTGTCGATGCCACGAGCAGCACCGACGCGAGCGGCTTCGGGGACACGACCACCTCGGGTGACGCGACCAGCTCCGATGGGGCCGCCGGCTCCGATGGGACCGCCGGCTCCGATGGGACCACCAGCTCCGATGGGACCACCAGCTCCGATGGCACCACCAGCTCCGATGGCACCACCGCCGAGGACACCAACATCGGGGACGGTAGCTCGGATGACACGTCGATGACCGACGACGGCGCCGTCGGCGACGATGCCACGACGACCACCGACGGCAGCGTCATCGGCGACGACGCCTCGGTCGACGGTGCCCTCAATCCAGGGGGACCGGACGGCGATGCCGGCACCGGCGACACGGGTGGCTGCGGCTGCGGCGTCGCCAAACGCGACGACACGCCGTGGAGCCTCGCGCTCCTCGCGCTGGGCCTGTTGGTGCGTAGGCGTCGTCAGACTGCGGCGTGAGCGTCAGCGAGGACGACCGGTCTCCGGGCCCGTCGTCCCTTTGACGTCCCACTGCCAGTTGTCGAGCAGCACCGTCGAGTCGAGGAAGTGGTCGCCGGTGTCCCAGATCATGAACTGAATCGTGATCGTCTCGCCGGGGACCAGCGGAGCCTTGGTCTGCAGCCAGGACGTCGCACCGTGGTCTTGCGGCGACGCGTCGTTCCAGTAGCCGGTGCCCGCGAGCTCGGCGATGCCTTTGGGGCAGCCGTACTTGGTGCCGGACTTCGACGTGCCGGGCGTGCAGACCTCGAAGAACCCGCTGTTGACGTTGATCGGGTTGTTCAGGTTGTCGAGGCAGATGTTGCCGCCGAACGTCGGGTTCATCGACGTCTTCGCATTGAGGAGCGCGACGAAGGTGTCGTTGTATTGGCTGCAGACGTACGTGATGTATTCCGACGAGTAGAAGTCGAAGTCGAACGAGAACGCGTTGGCGTTCGAAGGCACGCGGATGGTGAGCTTGAGGTTGACGCTGTCGTTCGCGCTCTTGTCGAACGGCGCGGGGCAGCCGATCGTGTTGCGGGGCCAACCGGGCGGCGGAACCACCACGCTCGGGGTGGCGAACGAGGGATCCTTGGGCGCCACCCACTGCGTAGAGCTCGGAGTGCGGGCGGTGCCGCTCGAGAGGACGGCGAAGTTACGGCCGGCCCGCGGGTTCACCCAGCTGCCGAACCTCTGCATGAGCCCGAACTGCACCGGATTGGGGGCGCCGATGCCGTCGGCGCGGACGATCTTCGCGTCGAGAACGCCCCAGTGCTTGTCCTTGCCGGTGGCGTCTACCTTTGCCGTACGACACAGGCCGATGGCGCGCGCGAAGTCCATCGCGTCGGTGCTCTCGAGCTTGAGCGGGACGGTGTCGCACTCCTCGACGTCGTCGATCTTGCCGTTGCAGTCGTTGTCGACCCGATCGCCCGGGACGTCGAACGCACCGGGGTTCACCTCGGGGTTCCGGTCGTCGCAGTCGTCGGCGAACAAGTAGCCGTCGCCGTCGTTGTCCTTGGCCGGATCGAAGGCCTGGCCGTCGAGGTCGAGGCTGGCGTCGAGGACGAAGCCGCTGTCGGCCGGGGGTTTGCTCGGGTTACCGGTGCCGCCGGGCGAGCAGGCGGCGATCCCGACCACGAGGACGATGGAGATCGAACGGCCGGCGTGCAGGTAGCACGCTGGCACTTTCTCCCTTCGAGTCGATCGGCGCATGTCGAACCTTCCTCGAGGCGGATCGCGAAACCCTAAACAACTAGCTGAAAAGTCCCTACCCCACCAGCTTCAGCGGCGAATGGGCTGGATGCAGCGCTCGCCGAAACGTTCGGCGTCTTCGTGTCGGACGCCGTAGCACGCGCTGCGCACCGCACACGCCTCGCACCCTGGAAGATGTCTGCGGAAGGGCACGCGCTGCGCGACGTGGCTGCGATCGACGATGCGCGGGTCCGCGCCGAAGGCACACAGCGGAGCACCACACGGTCCAGCCAGACCGGAGAGGCTCAATCCGAGCTCCAGCGCACGTGGGATCACCCGTTCGAGCGCGTCCCGCGTTCGCTCGGGATCGGGCACGAGCGTCACGAGCAGCGCCGGGTCGAACGGCGTGCTGGGGAATGAGAGGGCGAGGCCGAGGACGTTCACGTCACCGAACTGATCGCGAATGAAGTCCGGCAAGGCAGGGAGCGTATCGAGGCCCTCGGTGGTCATGACGGCGTTGAGCCGCACCGGCACGCCGACGGCGAGCAGCGCCTGCACGCCCTTCACGGTCCGCACGTGGGTCCCCGGCGCGCGGGTGATCGCATCGGATACCGCGGCATCGGAGCTGTGGAGCGAGACGAAGCACTCGGTCACCCCGGCGTCACGCAAGCGCTCGGCGAACCCGGGCTTGGCCATCTGGATCGCGTTCGTCTCGAGGGCGATGCGCTCGAAGGCGAGGGTCTTCGCGTGCGCGACGAGTCCGAAGATGTCCGGGTCGAGCGTGGGCTCGCCCCCCGAAATGGTCAGGTCCCGGAGGCCCGCCGCGGCGAGATCTTCGATCCACAGGCGCACCTGCGCGCTGCCGTAGTCCCCCCACGTCCGGTCCTGCCAGCACAGGCCGCAGTCCTGGTTGCAGCGGAACCCCGTGCGCACCAGGCCACCCGGTGGATCCGTGCCGTCGACCACCTGTCGCAGCGCGTGCAGCGACACGTCGACCGGCAGCGTACGGAGCTTGCGCGTGTGGACTCTGGCGGCCTTCCAGCGTTCGGCGGTGATCGCGAGCTCGAGCCGCGAGCACATCCCCGAGAGCAGCTTGTCCAGGCGTGGATCCGAGAGCGCGCGCTCGATCACGGTGACCCGGGCGGGCCCGTCGCTCGAGGGCCGTTCGAGCCGAACCGCGGCCAGGCGCGAGGTCGCGTCGGCTCCGAGCTTCAGGACGAACCCGTTGCCCTCGGGCAACACGGCGTTGAGCGACATGTGGAACGGAGGCAACCAGACGGGGAGCGACGGTGCGTTGAACAACGCGCGCGCGATGTCGGCCTCGAGCCTGCGCGCTTCTTCGACCGGAGGCGGAGGGTCTCGAAAGACGACGCGCGGGGCCGAGAGCGCCATCGGAGCAACGATAGCCTACGATCCGGATCGGCCGGCGTGCAGGTAGCACGCCGGCACTTCCTCCCTCCAAGTCGGTCGGCTCATGCCTCACCTTCCCAGCTGCCTCACGGCCGAGGACGTCGTACGAGCGCTCGACTCCGTCGATCGGACTCGCGTGGCGCGCGCTCGTGACGAGGCGGACGCACGTCCGATCCCCTACGTCTTGGGCAGCGGAGAGGCCGACGAGGTCGCGCTGTACGGGTCGATCAAGCCCTTGTTGCGCGAGGTGCTCCCCGCGGCTGCGGTCGCTCAGGCGCGAGCCCGCTTCGAACCGCTCGGCCTGTCCGTGCGCGAAGCGGAGCATCGCGTGCCCCAGGCCTCGGCGAGCGGCACCGTGCTCTTCGTCGCGCGCGACGAGCGGTTGGTGGCCGAGGCCGTGCGCTGCGAGGCGGCGCCGGATCACGATCACGAGCTCGGTCGCCTGCTCGGCTATCCGCGTTGCTGCGTCGAGGCGTACCTCGAGGTCCCGCCGCCGCGGCGCAACGTGGACGTCTTCGCGCATGCACTCGCGGCGTCGGAGGCCTGCCTGCCGCGACTGAACGTCGTCGACCTCGCCGTCTTCCACTACGTGTCATGGCTCCCCTGCTCGTTCGCGTGCGCGCTGTCGAAGCGCTACGCCGACGCGGTGGCGAGCCACATCGCGACGAAGCACGGACAGTTCCTCGTGCGCGGCAGAAAACCCGACACGACGTGCCCGTCCGGGTGTCGCCACGAGCGCTTCGTCGCCGCCATCGACGAGGCTCACCGCGCCCATCGCCTGTTGATCACGGAGCAGGTGCAGATCTCCCTCCGTGGGGTCTTCCGTCACGGCTTGGTGCACGTCGAGCGCATGTGGCCGACGGCCCGCGATCGCCATCCGGAGGCAGCCTTGGCGGTCGAGGCCCGCGAGGCCGTCGCACGGCTGGTCGTCCGACTCGAAGGGGTGGCGACCGTCTCGGTGATCGACGGCGTGTTGTACGCCGACGAGCGTCCGGTGCTGCGCGCGCCCGACGCCATGCTCTTCCCATTCGAGGCGCCGGAGAATTCCCCCGGACTGAAGTCCGGGGCACCGACAGCAAGACGAAGCCCTCCGGGCTAGCAGGATGCGGCTCGCCACAGCGAGCGCGGCGACCGCAAGACCGCGTCCTGCGGCCTG
>Ga0208492_1000881_pt1 | contig 22252 bp, 29 predicted proteins | sample Subbioar_CSW14AB_FD_184820 | JGI IMG/M metagenome (GOLD analysis project Ga0208492, IMG submission 184820) | Serpentinite rock and fluid subsurface biosphere microbial communities from McLaughlin Reserve, California, USA - CR12Mar_CSW14AB (SPAdes) | ecosystem: Environmental > Terrestrial > Deep... | reverse complement strand
CCACCGCCGTTCTCGGCCAGCGCATAGCGCGCGCCCTCGACCTGCCGTTCACCCGCTTCGCCGCGCAATTGTGTAACCAGTTCGGCCGTCATGGACAACCCGGTGGCGCCGACCGGATGGCCCTTGGACACCAGGCCGCCCGAGGTGTTGACGGGAATGCGACCGCCGAGGGTGGTGGCGCCGCTTTCGACCAGCGCGCCGCCTGCGCCACGCTCACAGAAGCCCATCATCTCGACCTGATAGATCTCGCAGAACGAGGTGGCATCGTGGACTTCAGCGACGTCGATGTCGGCCGGCGTGATGCCGGCCGCGCGATAAGCGCGCTCGGCGGCAAAACGACTCAAGCCATCTTCATCGAGACTGCGATACTTGCCGCCGGATAGACCCTGCGCCGCGATGCGCACGGCGCGCTCGCGCACAGCGCCGGGCAGCGTCTTCAGAACCCGCTCAGAGACCACCAGCGCGGCGGCCGCGCCATCGCCGATGGGCGCGCACATGGCGCGGGTCAGTGGATAGGTCACGGGGCGGTCGGCCAGCACTTCGTCGGTCGTCATGCGGAAGCGATACTGGGCCTTGGGATTCAAGGCACCGTGATTGTGATTCTTGGCCGCGCCGGCCGCGATCTGACGTTGGGTCAGACCGTGTTTCTTCATGTGATAACAGGCCTGCATGGCGTAGGTATCCATGAAGATGGTGCGGTCCGGCCCGGGTTCGAATGCCTTGCCGGCGACGGTGCCGGCGGCACGATAGTAGTCCTGCCATTCCTGCGGATCGTATTGGTCGATGCCACCGAAATAGAGCTTGGCGACTTTCTCGGGATCAGCGGGATAGAAGGTCTTTTCCACGCCCATCGCGAGGCTCACTTGGGCCTGGCCGGAAAGGATGTCCTTCCACGCGCCATTCAAGGCCAACGACGCCGTTGCGCAGCCGGCTTCGACATTGGTCAGAGGAATGCGCTCGGGCAGGCGTCCTTCGCGCGTCAGCGGCGTCAGGCAGACCTGACCGCGGATGCTGCCCTGATTCTCGGTCCACATGCCGCAGTTGCCGAAGTACACGCTCTCTATCATGCCGCCGTCGGTGAGACCGGCATCGGCCAGCACGGCGAGATAGGCCTCGCGGGTGAGATCCTTGACACTGTCTTCGGGTCTGCGTCCGAAAGCCGAGCTGTAGGCGCCAATGATGTAAGCGGCGGTCATGGGAGCACTCCAAACAAACTGAAAAGATGCAACGGTAGCAAGGATGCCCATCGCAGGGCCGCCTGTCGCGGCCGAACGATGGGACTTTGCCGAGCCTTGTGGCTCAGACCTTGGGCGCGATGCGATAGACCCGCGTCGCAGTGCCGCGGAACATGGCGTCCTTCTCGGCTTCACTGTAGGGCGCCGCGATTTTCTTGAACGCGTTCCACAACACCGGGTAGGAGATGGCGCACTTGTCGACCGGGAAATTGCTCTCGAACATGCAGCGCGCCGGGCCAAAGGTTTCAATCGCGTACTGGTAGTAGGGGTTTTGACGCGCCACCAGTTCATCGGAGGTCGGTGGCGTGGCGGCGGACTCGAAACCGAAACCGCACCAGGGCATGGCGAGGCCACCGAGCTTCATGTTCACGTTCGGACACTTGGCGAGTTCCTCGAGATCCTTCTTCCATTGCGCGAAAATCTCGTCCTCGCGGCCCTTGTAGGCGCCGACACCGAGCGGCGTACCGAGATGATCGATGACCATCGCGGTATCGGGAAAGGCGCGCGCGAGATCGGTGAAGCACGGCGTCTGGTGGTAATAGTGATAGGCATCGAACACCAGATTCATGTCCGCCAGGATCTTGAAGCCGCGACGGAACGCCGGGTCGTCATAGAGACGCGCGTTCGGCACGCCTTCCATCGACAGCAGATCGGAACCGGTGTCATCGAAGGCCGCAATCTGGCGTATGCCACGGAACAGCTTGCTGGCCGCGACATGGGCGCCGAGGAACTCGCGCACTTCCGCTTCCGTGCCGCGCAATTCACCGGTGCCCATGATGGCACCAATCTGCACGGCCTTCGGACTCCTGGCGGCGTCCTTGGCGATACTGTCCACCCACTCGGTCTCGCCGACCGGCTTGAGATGTTCGGGGCCGGTTTCGCGATGACCTTCCCAACATTGCAGGTAGACAGTCTGCTCGACACCATGGGTATTGGTGTCGGCAACGAGTTCGTTCAGATCGTAGTACGGATAGACCTCGCTCTTGACGAAGAAATGATGGTGCGGGTCGACAATGCGACGGGTGGGCTCGATGGTTTCTTCGCTGACCTTTGCCAGCCAGTCTTTACGAACGACAACAGACATGACGTGATTCTCCCCTGGGTGACGGAATGACGGTGCAGGTCGCGAGTGCGTCGTGCACGACGGCGGGAGCGTAGCACGTCATGGCTGGGCGGATTCATCCCATAAATGACGTCGGTATTCACGCGGCGACTGGCCAGTCCAGCTCTTGAAGGCGCGCGAGAAGGCGCTGGCGTCTTCGAAACCCAGGCAGTGGGCGATGGCGCTGTTATCGAGATGGCTGCGCGCCATCAATTCCATGGCCCGCTCGCGGCGCACCTCGGCGAGCACGGCCGAGAAACTGGTGCCTTCCTCGTCCAGGCGACGCTGCAACGTACGGGTGGTGAGGTGCAAGGTGTCCACCACTGCCGGCAGGGAAGGAATGGGCATGGTCGCGCGCAAGCGGCTGCGCAGGACGTCGGCATAGCGCAAGGGTTCGTCCATCACCGCCGCCAGTCGTCGACATTGATTGTCGAAGAAGCGATGGGACATGGCATTGGCTTGCGGCGGTGCACGATCCCACACCGCGCGCGCAAAGCGGATCTGATTGGCTTTGTCGCCGAAACTGACCGGGCATCCGTAGAAGGCCTCGTAGACCTCGACCTCGGGCGGCGGCAGATGCCGGAAACATACCGACAGGGGTTTCAGATCCGCACCAAGGGTCTGGCGCAGCAAGGTCAAGGTCGAGGTCGTATCGCGTTCGACGAAGAACGCCGCGCAGTCACCCACTTCGGCATTCTCGTCAAAGCTCACGTACTCCTCATCGCCCTCGCGCCAGAACGACAACTCGATGCAACCCCAGGCCAGCATCGGATGTATCAATATGGTGTGGAACAACTCCCGCGCAGTCGGCGCACTGGAGGCCGCAAGACCAAGCACGCCGAACTGGACAAGGTGATAGCCCTGCCCGACCAGCAACCCTGCGTGAGGCAGCTTGAGGGTCGTGAGCGCGAGCCGGATGAAACGCAGTTCCTTCTCGAAAGGAATGCGGATGCTGGGTTCTTCAAGAGCGAAGCGTGGGATATCGGCAGCTTCAAGCAGCGGCTGGACAGCATGACCGCGCGCCTCGAGCACCGTGATGACGGGGGCCAGGCCAAAAGCCAGGCGCACCGGACGCAGCATGGTGCTGCCGAACAGATATTCCGGCGGACGGGCCGCCGGTGGACGCACTGCATCTCGTCCTCTGTTCGCCATGCTCGTCATCTGGCGCCTGTCGTAATATGCCAAGAAATTTACACAATCCATCATTCTGCGTCGAGGCAGTGTGACGGACACTCAGCGACTATTGCGCACCGGAGCCACCCACCATGAAGGCCGGCCCGGCGCACCAACCGAAGGGGAATACGATGAAGTTCATGTTTTTTTTCTATCCGGCGATCCCGGCCACGATGGAGGAACGCGAAAAGCTGCGTCCCATTGCGCGTCGTAACGATCGCTTTCAGAAAATGCTCGACGAAATCGTCGAGCTGTCACAGCTCGCGGAAGATCTGGGCTTTCAAGCCGTCACCTTCCCGGAACACCATCTGCATACCGAAGGCAGCGAGATGGGCAGCCTGCCGCTGCTCACCCAGCACGTGCTGGCCAACACCAAGAAAATCATGGCGGGCCCGATCGGCTACGTGCTCGCGGGTTGGAATCCCTTGCGCTTGGCGCTGGAAATCGCCTGGCTCGATCAGATTTCAAAGGGCCGCACCTTCTGCGGTTTCGCGCGTGGCTATCAGGCCCGCTGGCTCAATCCCATGGCGCAGCATCTGCACGTGACCGCCGCCGACCTCCACGCCAAGGACGCCGCGCCCAATACCGATGCCGTCAATCGCGAAGCCTTTCAGGAAATCTTCGAGATTCTGAAGCTGGCCTGGGCCGATGGGACTTTCCGTTACAAGGGCAAGTACTACGAGTATCCCTATCCCTATGAAACCGGCACGCCGTGGCCGGCCCACGAGTGGACGCGCAAGTACGGCTCGCCGGGCGAGGTCGACGAAAATGGCAACATCGTCGCCATTGAAGTAGTGCCGAAGCCTTTCCAGAAGCCGCACCCGCCGTTGTTCCAGGCCTTTTCCCAGAGCGAGAGCACCATTCGCTGGTGTGCTCAGGAAGGCCTGATTCCGACCTTGCTGACTTCCGATCTCGGCGAGTTGCGCAACTTCTGCAACATTCATGTCGAAGAAGCCGCCAAGCATGGTCGCACGCTCAAACTCGGCGAGAACATGGGTGTGTTCCGCAGCGTCTACATGGCGGATACCAAGGAACGCGCACGGGAGATCGGCATGGAAGGCTTGATGGGCACGGGTTGGCCGGGCTGGGCGCATGACTTCGGCTTCACCGATGCCTTCCGCCTGCCCGAAGACGATATCAAGTACCCGGGCCAGACCTTGCCGAAGTCCGAGGTCTATATGGAACGCTTCGAGAAGAAGCATTTCGCACTGGTAGGCAATGCCGACGATGTGCGCCGCGAAATGGATTTGCTGGTGGAAGCCGGTAATCCCGAGTGGTTCATCTGGCAGGGCGACCAGGGCTATCTGCCGCTGGACGAAGTGCGCCGGCAGTTGGAACGCTTCGGTCGCGAGGTCATGCCGCACTACATGTAAGTGCGAGGGCCGTGCGTGATCCACGCGCGGCCCGTTCTTCTTCATCGCACCGTCGAACTGCTCGACGCTGCGATGCTGCCGCTATCCCTCAGGCGCCGGTGAACACCGGTTCGCGTCGTTCCGCCGTGGCTTTGATGCCTTCTGCCCAATCGGCGGTCAGGCGCAGCGCATTCTGCTCGGCGAGTTCATGATCGGTCTGCATCGAAATGCGATCGGCCATGCCGACGCGCAGCGTGGCGCGGGTCGACATCACCGCGAGCGGTGCGCAGGACGCGAGTTCCGTGGCCAGCGCCAGCGCGGTTGCACGCAGTTGATCCTGCGGCACGCATTCATCAGCCAGACCCCAGGCCAGCGCCTGCGGCCCGTCGATGCGACGACTGGTGAGGAACAGCAGCGACGCACGCTGCCGACCAATCAACTCGGGCAGCGTCACCGTCAATCCGAAACCCGGATGGAAACCAAGCTTGGTGAAGTTTGCGCTGAAGCGGCCTTCCGGGCAGGTCACGCGGTAGTCGGCCGACACCGCGAGACCTAAGCCACCCCCGATGGCCGCGCCCTGTACAGCGGCCACCACCGGCTTTCTGCAACGGAAGATGCGCACCGCCTGGCGGTATAGATCGTTCGACAAGGCACCTTGCGCACTGACTTTGGCTTCGCCCGGGTCGCTGGGCCCGAAGTTTGCACCGGCGCAAAAATTCTTGCCTTCGGCGCACAACAGAATGGAACGACACTCGGCGACGGTGTCGAGATGCTCATAGGTCTCGGCAATCTGCTTGATGAGCGAGATGTCGAAAAAATTATGTGGCGGGCGACGGATCTCGACGGTCGCGACATGGTTCTGGAGAGAAACACCCAAATCTTCTTTATCTAACGTGGACACAAGTCCTCCTCGTGGTCTGCGTGCGGCAGAGGATTAATCAAAGGTCAGTACAGTGCGCGTGACTTCGCCGGCTTCCATGGCGCGGAACGCCTCGTCCACTTTGTCCACCGGCGCGTGGCGGGTAACCATGGCATCGAGATCGAGACGGCCCTGGCGATAGAGTTCGAGATAATGGGGCGCGTCAATGGTGAAGCGATTGGATCCCATCATGCAGCCGATGAGGCGCTTCTCGAGAAAGAAATGACCGGGATTGATCGAGACCAACTGCCCGGGCGCGATGGCACCGACCAGCACCGCCGTGCCACGCGGCGCCAGGCTGTAGAAAGCCTGCTCCAGCAACTTTGGCAAGCCGACCACTTCAAATGCGAAATCAACGCCGCCGTTGCTCATCTTCTTGATGGTCTTCACCGCATCGAGGCTGGAGGAATTGATGGTGTCGGTGGCGCCGAATCTGACCGCGTTCTCGAGTTTGTTGTCAGCCAGATCGATCGCGATGATCTGTCTTGCACCGGCAATGCGAGCGCCCTGGATGACCGAGATGCCGACCCCGCCGGCGCCGAACACCGCGACGGAAGAACCCGGTGTGACCTTGGCGGTGTTGAGCGCGGCGCCGACACCGGTCGTCACCGCGCATCCGACCAGCGCGGCTCTGTCGAGCGGAATGTCTTTCGGTATCTTCACCACGGCGCGTGAATGCAGCAGCATCGCTTCGGCGAAGCCGGCCAGGTCCGCATATTGATGAATCAGTTCACTGCCGCGACTCAGGCGCGGCGCGTCGCCCTCGGCCCGGCGACAGGCGCCACGGTCGGAACACAGGTGCGTGCGGCCTTGCACACATTGCGGACAGGCGCCACAGAACATCGAAGTGCAGGCGATCACGTGGTCGCCCTCGGCGACATTGCGCACCCGTTCGCCGACCTTGAGCACAATGCCCGCCGGCTCGTGCCCCAGCACCGTCGGCAGTGGCGCGGCGATGCCACCATGCACGGTATGCAGGTCGCTGTGACACACGCCGCAGGCAATTGTCTTGACCAGCACTTCCTCCGGTCCCGGCTCGGCGACCTCGATATCTTCGATACTGAGCGGCATGTGCAGCTCGCGCATGACAGCAGCTTTTACTTTCATTCCATGCTCCCCCGAAAGTTCAGCAAACGATTAGGACGCCGGCCGCACTGAAGTTTGCGGCCGGGCTGATGACTGGATTGTCGCACCACCGCGTGCGGGTTGGCGCGCGCGGTGGCTCCCTACTTCAGCAAACCTTCGGCCTTCAAAGTCTGTTGCACCGCGGGTCGCGCTGCGACGCGTTCCTGGAAGGCCTTCAAATTCGGCCAGCGGCCGATGTCGAACTTCACGAACTGGCCCCAGTTCAAAATAGTGAACAGATAGGCGTCGGCCACGCTGTAGCTATCCATCAGGTAGTCCCGGCCCGCGAGCTGCCCGTTGAGCCAATCGAGTCGACGGGAAAGATACGCCTCCGCACCCTCGCGCCAGGCGTCCTTGCAGCCGGGATTGAAGAACGAACCCATGCCTTTGTGCACTTCGGACGTGATGAAATTGAGCCACTCCTGCAGGCGATAGCGGGCCATGGTGCCCGCCGCCGGCGCCAGGCCGCTGGCGGGCTTCTGATCGGCAATGTACTGCAGAATGACGGGGCATTCGGTCAGCACCTGACCGTCGTCCAATTGCAGCGTCGGCACATAGCCCTTGCTGTTGATGGCCCAGAAGTCGGCCCCGGCCGCCGTCTGTTTGGTCTTGACGTCAGTCTTGACTAGTTCAACGGCGATGCCTGCTTCGTTCAATGCGATGTGCGGCGCAAGCGAGCAGGCCGCGGGCGAATAGTAAAGCTTCATTGGGAGCCTCCATCGATAAGGTGGTTCACTCGCCGACTCTACACCCGCAACCAACGCGGATTGAAGCAAAGCGACAGCCACAGGCAACGCCGAATTCCTTACAATCCGGTTTCGCACACCGCCAGCGACGTGCCCAGGCGAGAGGAGATTTTATGCGCACTGATTTCACCACCATTACCCCCGAGCGGGTAGAGGATCACATCCTGGTTCTCTATCTGGACCGGCCGGAACGGGCCAACGCCATGAATACCCAGATGGGCATTGAACTGCGCGCATTCTTTCAGGATATGTATGTCGACCAGGAGGACGTGCGCGTGGTAATCGTGACCGGTCGAGGCGCCAAGGCGTTTTCCGCCGGCGGCGACCTCAAGGACCGCGACGGCATGACCGATCAACAGTGGCAACACCAGCATGCGATTTATGAACAGATGGTGCGCGGGCTGCGCGATTGCCCCGTGCCGGTCATCTGCGCGGTGAACGGCGCGGCCTACGGCGGCGGCTGCGAATTCGCGCTGGGTTGCGATTTCATCTATGCCTCGAGCAGTGCGCGCTTTGCGCTCACCGAGGTTACGCTGGGCATCATGCCGGGTGCGGCCGGCACCATCAATCTGCCGCACGCGGTGGGCGAACGGCGTGCGCGTGAAATCATCTATACCGGCGCGCCTTTCACTGCCGCTGATGGACTGGCGTGGGGTCTGATCAACAAGGTCTGCGAACCCGAGGCACTGCTGGAGGAAACCCTGACCACCGCACGCCGCATCGCCGGCAACGCCCCCATCTCCATACGTCAGGCCAAGAAGTCGATTGCGCTCGCTACCCAGGTCGACCGCAATAGTGCTTATATGTTTGAACTCGAAGCATACAATCGCATGGTGCCCACCACCGACCGGCTGGAAGGCGTGCGGGCGTTCAACGAAAAACGTAAGCCACGCTTTGAAGGGCGCTGAGCGCGAAACGAGAGGACAACCACGATGCACACACAACGCGACGTCTGGGTGCGAGAAGTCGGAACCCGTGACGGCCTCCAGAGCATTGCCACCATCTTCCCGACCGATGCCAAACTCGAGTGGATTCGACTCGAAGCTGCGGCAGGCGTACCGGAAATCGAAGTGGGATCCTTCGTGCCGCCCAAACTCCTACCGCAGATGGCCGACAGTGCGGCCGTCGTGACCGGCGCGAAATTGATTCCAGGCTTGCGCGTCTCCGTACTGATTCCCAATCTGCGCGGCGCGGAGAACGCCATGGCATCCGGCGCCGATCAGCTGAACTACGTGCTATCCGTCTCCGAAGCGCACAGTCGCGCCAACGTACGCCGCTCGGTGCAGGAATCCATCGATGACTTTGCGCGCATCGTGGAGTTGCGCGATGCCCATCCTGAGTACCGTGCCATCCGTATCGCCGGCGGCCTCGCCACCGCGTTTGGCTGCACCATCGCCGGCCCGGTGCCGTTGTCGGAAGTGCTGTCCGCCGCGCAGGCGATGGTCGAACTCGGCGCCGACGAACTCGCTGTCGCAGATACGGTCGGCTACGGCAATCCCCGCCAGTGCCGCGAAATCTTCCGCGAAGTAATCGATATCGCAGGCGAGATCCCGGTCGCTGCGCATTTCCATGACACACGCGGTCTTGGACTCGCCAACGTCGACGCCGCCCTGGACGTCGGCGTGCGCCGCTTCGACGCGTCCCTGGCAGGACTCGGCGGATGCCCCTACGCGCCAGGCGCGAGCGGGAACATCGTAATGGAAGACCTGGTATTCATGCTCGAAGCCATGGGACTCACGACCGGCGTAGACCTCGACCGTCTCCTCGAAGCGCGCCGCTACATGGAACAGCATCTCGGAGATGAACCGACACGCGGTGCTTTCGCACGTGCGGGGTTTCCTAAGGGGTTTATTGGGAGGGGGAAAACAGATGCGTCCTACCTTGCTTAGGATTCTACTCGCCGGCTTTCCATCGGACTCAACGTCAGTGGCGTCAGCGGATGCCGTTTGCTTCTTCCGATCACGAACTGTTCGCCAGCGGTAGTCGCGCTAAGTCGCATCCATCCAAATTGGCTTCTAAATTCCAGCACGATCCGGGCAGCCGCTACTGCGACCTTAATGTCGCTGGGCGACCCCCCCGCTGCCCTCAGCGATTCGCTGCCGTAGTAATTGCAGACTCTCCAGCAGCGTGTTTTTTAGTCGATTAATCGAAAGATCGTCGTCCGCCGTAGCTCCCGAACCATTTCTTTCAAGTCGGTGTGCATAGGCACTCAAACGAGAGGCACCCAATGTCGCCGCAGCCCCTTTTAGGGCATGCATACTCTCTTTGAATCCGATGATATCCCCATCCTCTTGAAGGGTTAGAGCCCGTTCTAGAAGGTGGAAACTGTCCGTTTCAAACTCCTGCACCATATCAATTAATTCTTCTGAACTCACCCCGATCTGCAGCAACTCTTCCACTTCGGAAGGATCAACGATAGGTATCCCGGCTGTATCAATCGTATCGAACACACCGGATTGCATCGGCATCCTGCTTGCCCCGATAGCAAACGATCGTACGGCCTCTCTAAATTCTTTCGCCCGCAAAGGCTTTGTCAGAAATGCCACGGCGCCGCACGCTTCCGCTGCCTCGCGCGCCTCCGCCGTCGCATCCGCTGTCAAAATGATCACCGGCGTACCTGCCCCGTTCGACATGAACTGATAGATCTGGACAACTTCGATACCGGACATCCCTGGCATATGCATGTCCACGAAGGCAAGGCCGAATTTCCGATCGTCAAGTGCAGACAAAGCCTCCTCGCCGCTTGAGGCACAACTGACGAAATGCCCGACACTTTCGAGCGCCATCCGCGCCGTTGCTAGATTTGTTGGATTGTCATCCGCCAGCAAAACATGAACCGGAAACGCTTCCGTGAGCGGGCCAGTAGGTTCGTCGTCAAGATATGACAATGAGGCGCTCTCAAGAGCGTGCATGCGATGCAGTTCTAACACTGACGCTCTTGTTACGGAACTATTAAACATGGGATGGTGAATCTGCGCAGGTTCCATCTCCCCATAGCAGACGTAAAGTCGAGGATTTTGAGTCGAATTTAGCTTTGAGAAGATGATTTCCTGATAGCCGATTAGACTGCTGTCGATGAACACGACCCGAGCATTGCTGCCGTCTATCTCTTCCAATGCTCCCGTATTAATCGCAACGCAATCCCAGCCGCTCTCCTTGAACGCGGCGGCATCAGCGATACTCAACGGGGTTACTCCTAGATGGATACACTGGCGAAATCCATCCGAAAGACGGGAAACGTGATCATCCCGTGCCTCATCTATAGGTAGGACAATCCGGCAGTGAGTGCCCATGTTCTCGACGGATTGAAATGAAATTTGCCCTCCAAGGAGTTCTACGTACTGTTTGGTTAGCGTCAGTCCCAGACCGGTCCCAGAATACTTTCTTGCCGCGCTGTCATCCCCAAGCGTGAATGGCTCGAAAATATTAGGTAAGAGTTTGGAGGATATTCCTATCCCGGTATCAATCACGCTGATGGCCAAAACGGGTTTGCCGTCCACCTTTTGATACAAGAAGCGCACGTTCACGTGTCCGCTCTGTGTATATTTGACTGCATTTCCGACGGTATTTATTAGAATTTCTTGAAGATAGTCACTCGAGCTTTTTACCCACACGGGTATCTTCGCGTCGAAGAACCAATAGAAGTCTATTCCCTGCTGTTGCGCTTTCGGCTGGCATATACGGAGCGCTGTCTGAGCAACGGTCACCAAGTTGGTCCATTCCCGCTGGCGGGTCGGAACCTTGCCGGCATCGGCGGATGCTACGTCAAGGATCTTGTTGACCAAGCCCAGAAGATGCTGCGCTGAATCGCTGATCATCTGCATCTTGTGGTGCCTGCTTTCCTTGAAGGAACGCGTATCGTCAATCGTCTCCTTCAGGACGTCGGATACGCTTATTATCGCGTGCAGAGGCGTACGCAACTCGTGGCTCATATTTGCGATGAAACGCGAGCGAGCGTCGTTCAGGTCGCGGATGCGCTCGAGAATCTCTCGGTGCTTTTTGAGCAGCGAAGCCGAATATAACGGGACGAGAATCATTCCGAGATAATAGGCAAACACCAGTTCGCGGCTGTCGCGTAGATACTTATTGCCGAGGAGAGCAATCGAGAAAAAGACCGCTGCGACCACCAGCGTGAAATATAGATAACGCACCCCGAATCGATATCCGTACCCGATTATCGAATTTAGATACACGGGGAAAAGGATAACTCCGAAGCTGCCCGATATAGCCGTATATCCGGATATGGCGCCGATGTCGGCGAAAATGCTGACAATCCGCGACGCGACGAGCATTGAAGAGTCGGCGCTTACTCGCTGTATGAAAAAGTACGTCCAGCCGTATGCTAATAGGGAGAAGGTCCAATAGGCGAATGCCAAATTGAAATACTTGTAATTGAGCGCCTCCAAAGGAGTGGAAGCTGGTGCATTTACGTACGACCAAAGTACGACGGCGGATACAAACACGACCCGGACAAATGCTTGGTCCAAGTCGCTTGGCCTGACCTCAAGATTCTGTTGCGCTTTCATCAAGGCACGGTCCTGGTCAAAAGACCCTAGGATCAACGGTTGCTGTGTTCACGCGTACATTCCGATGATTCGTCCTGTCCCGGCGTCCGATTTGTACCTTTTCAAGCAAATGAGGTATTCCGCGATACTCTTGAGCCTGCAACCTGCCGCCAAACCAACCCAAGGTTCCATTGAGTCCTAGGTTACCGGCCCGGCCTTTTAGCTCGTCAGGTTATTGGCCTGTCTTGAAGTCCCCGTCCAAATGTTTGAAGTCAGCCACACCTGCCGGGCGAGCGTCAAGGAGGAACGCGAACGCCGTTCCGCAACTCCCAGAAACGCGAAAGCCGGGAATTACCCGGCTCAAATACTCGCATGTGTTTCGAGTTCTACTCAACAGTCTCCGCGGTCTCCGAAGGGACCGCAATCGGCCTGTCCACGAGTTCAACTATCGCCATTGGCGCTTTATCCCCAGCGCGAAATCCGCACTTCAGGATGCGCAAATAGCCGCCGGGACGCTCCTGGTAACGCGGGCCGAGTTCGTTGAACAACTTGGTTACGATTTCGCGGTCACGCAGGCGGTCGAACGCCAGTCGGCGCTTGGCGACAGAGTCGGTGCGCGCGAGGGTGATCAACGGCTCCGCCGCACGGCGAAGTTCCTTCGCCTTGGGTAGGGTCGTGCGGATGATTTCATGACGCAGCAGCGACACGGCCATGTTCTGGATCATCGCTTTACGATGGGCGCTAGTGCGGCTGAGGCTGCGCCCGCTATTGGAGTGTCTCATTCTTAGTGTGCCTTATTTAGCCTGGCGCGGTCAGATGGCCGCGCGTTCGCCCTCGTAGAGGCCTGCTGGTGGCCAGTTTTCCAGACGCATGCCGAGCGAAAGTCCGCGCGCGGCGAGCACGTCCTTGATTTCAGTCAGGGACTTCTTACCCAGGTTCGGGGTTTTGAGCAGTTCTACTTCAGTGCGCTGAATCAGATCGCCGATGTAGTAGATGCTCTCCGCTTTCAGGCAGTTAGCCGAGCGGACCGTCAGCTCCAAATCGTCTATCGAGCGCAGTAGAATCGGGTCGACCTCGGCCTGCGGGCCGGGTTTCACGTGGTCGCTCTCGTCAGTCGTGATGTCGACGAACACCGCCAGCTGGCTGCGAAGAATGGTCGCCGCTTCCTTGACCGCCGTTTCTGGATCAATGGTGCCATTGGTCTCGATGGTCAGAATCAATTTGTCGAGGTTGGTCTGCTGTTCGACACGAGCGCTCAACACTTCATATGCGCAGCGACGCACCGGGCTGAACGACGCATCCAGCTTCAGACGGCCAATGGCCTGATCGGCGTCTTCGCTGGTCTCGCGAGCCGTTGAGGGCTGGTAGCCCCGACCACGCGCGACACGCAGCGTCATGTTCAGTTCACCATTGTCGCTGAGGGTCGCGATATGGTAGTCGGGATCAACGATTTCGATGTCGTGATCCAGAACGATATCGCGCGCCGTCACACGACCGGGGCCGCGACGGTTCAGCGTAATGCTCGCCTCGTCACGGGCGTGCATGTTGATTGCCAACCCCTTGAGATTCAGCAGGATGTCGGTGACGTCCTCCTGCACACCCTCGATGGTGGTGTACTCGTGAAGCACGTTCTCGATTTCAACTTCAACGATTGCGCTGCCCGTCATCGACGACAACAGGACGCGACGCAGAGCATTACCGAGAGTGTGGCCGAAGCCCCGGTTGAGGGGTTCGATCGTGATACGAGCGGCGCGCGGGCCGACCTGCTGTACCTCGACGATCTTCGGCTTCAACAACTCATTCAATGCTGACGCCATATTGCAATCTCCTTAATCAGACTACTTCGAATACAACTCGACAACGAGCGATTCATTGATATCGGCGGGCAGGTCGGCGCGTTCCGGCACGGCCTTGAAGCGACCTTCCATTTTCTTGGAGTCGACTTCCACCCATTCCGGGAAACCAAGCTGCTCGGCAATTGCCAGCGAGTCGGCGATACGAACCTGCTTCTTGGAGCGTTCGCGCACCGAGATGATATCGTCCGGCGAAACCTGGTAGGACGGAATGTTCACGCTCTGACCGTTGACCAGGATGGCCTTGTGACCAACCAGCTGGCGGCACTCGGCGCGGGTAACGCCAAAGCCCATGCGGTAAACCACGTTGTCCAGGCGGCATTCCAGCAGCTGCAGCAGGTTTTCACCCGTCGCGCCTTTGCGCTTGGCGGCCTTGGCGTAGTAGTTACGGAACTGACGCTCGAGAATGCCGTAGATGAAACGCAGCTTCTGCTTTTCGCGCAGCTGTATCGCATAGTCGGACTGCCGGCGACCACGGTTGTCACCGTGCTGCCCCGGTTGCTTCTCGAGGTTGCATTTCGTTTCGATCGGTCGTGCGCGGCTCTTCAGGCCCAGGTCCATGCCCTGACGCCGACTCAATTTGCACTTCGGTCCAATGTAACGCGCCATCTGATTACACCCTTCGCTTCTTAGGCGGCCGACATCCATTGTGCGGAATCGGCGTAACGTCGGTAATGTTCGTGATCTTGAAGCCCGCAGAGTTCAGCGAGCGAACGGCGGATTCGCGGCCCGGCCCCGGCCCTTTCACGAACACGTCGAGATTCTGCATGCCGTATTCGTCACGCACCGTCGAGAGCTTTTCGGCCGCTACCTGGGCAGCGAACGGCGTGCTCTTGCGCGAGCCACGAAAACCGCTGCCACCGGCGGTCGCCCAAGCCAAGGTGTTGCCCTGACGATCGGTGATCGTGATGATCGTGTTATTGAAGGACGCGTGAATATGGGCCACGCCGTCAATGACGGTGCGTTTGACCTTCTTCTTCACGGTACGCTGGGTAGCTTGTGCCATATCTGAATCCCAACCTTACTTCTTGACCATGCGGCGCGGCCCCTTACGGGTGCGAGCATTGGTCCGCGTGCGCTGACCACGTACCGGCAGCCCGCGGCGATGACGGACACCGCGATAGCAACCAAGGTCCATCAGGCGCTTGATGTTCATGCTGACTTCGCGGCGCAGGTCACCTTCCACCGGGAACTTGCCAACGGCGGCGCGCAGCGCTTCCAGTTGACCTTCGGTCAGGTCCTTGATCAGCGAATTGGCCGGCACGCCGGTTTCGGCGCAGATGGCCTTCGCGCGGGTACGCCCGATGCCATAGATCGACGTCAACGCGATGACCGCATGTTTGCGGTCAGGAATGTTTACTCCAGCTACGCGAGCCATAGCCTGTTCCTCTCAACTTTCATTCCGATGTTCAACCCTGGCGTTGTTTGTGTCGGGGATCCTTGCAGATCACGCGCACTACGCCTTTGCGCTTGATAACCCTGCAATCCCGGCAAATGCGTTTGACTGAAGCCTGCACTTTCATTTTCGATTCCTCTCGTCCGGTACTTCACCGGCGCCCGTAACCCTTGAGGTTCGCTTTCTTCATCAGCCCCTCATACTGGTGAGACATCAGATGCGCCTGCACCTGTGCCATGAAGTCCATTACCACCACCACAATGATCAGCAACGATGTGCCACCGAAATAGAACGGCACATTCAGCTCTAAAATCAGGAACTCGGGCAGCAGACACACGAGGGTGATGTATATGGCGCCGGCCACCGTCAGCCGCGTCATGACGCCATCAATGTATCGTGCCGTCTGTTCACCAGGCCGGATACCGGGGATGAACGCCCCCGATTTCTTGAGGTTGTCCGCCATTTCTTTCGGATTGAATACCAAGGCGGTATAGAAAAACGAAAAGAACACGATCGCAGCGGCGTACAGCATCACATAGAGCGGTTGGCCGGGCGACAGCGTGCTGCTGATGTCCCGCAGCCAGTCCATGCCCTCGGCATTCGCAAACCAGCCGGCGATTGTAGCCGGAAACAGGATGATGCTGGAGGCAAATATCGGCGGAATCACGCCGGCCATATTCAGCTTGAGAGGCAGGTTGGTCGACTGGCCGCCATAGGTCTGTCGACCGCGCTGCTGCTTGGCGTAATTGACCGTGATACGCCGCTGGGCGCGCTCGACGAATACGACAAGGCCAGTGACGGCCGTTGCCAGCACGAACAGACCAAGAACGACCAGCAACGAGAGTTCGCCCGTGCGGGACAGCTCCAAGGTGCCGGCGATAGCGGTGGGCAGACCCGCCACGATGCCGGAGAAAATGATCATGGAGATGCCGTTACCGATACCGCGTTCGGTAACCTGCTCGCCGAGCCACATAAGGAACAGCGTGCCGGTTACCAGGGTCGCGACGCATGTGATCTTGAAAGCGAGACCGGGCGATATGACAAGATGCATCCCCGCCACGGTCTGCTGCTCGAGCATGATGGACACGCCGGTGGCCTGAAACAGCGCCAAAACGACAGTGAAATACCGCGTGTACTGCGTAATCTTGCGGCGCCCGGACTCACCCTCTTTCTTCAACTGCTCAAGCTTGGGGCTGACGACCGACATCAACTGAATGATGATGGAGGCGGAGATGTACGGCATGATGCCGAGCGCCACCACCGAAAACCGCTGCAGAGCGCCGCCGGAGAACATGTTGAACATGTCGAGGATCGAGCCGGCTTGCTGATCGAACAAGGCGTTCAACGCAGTGGCATTGATGCCGGGCACAGGGATATGCGAGCAGATGCGGAAGACCAGCAAGGCTCCAAGCAGGAACAGGAAACGGCTGCGCAACTCGGTGAGCTTGCCGAGCCCTGCTACCCCACCTGGAATTTTTGCTGCCGCAGTCGCCACGCTCAGTCTTCCACTTTACCGCCAGCTGCTTCGATCGCCGCACGCGCACCCTTGGTGACACCGAGGCCCTTGATCGTGACGGCCTTGTCTATGGTGCCCGACAGAATGACCTTGACGGTCTGGGTGTGATGACGCACGAGGCCCGCCGCCTGCAGCGCGATCAGGTCGATGGGATTGGCATCAAGGCCATTGAGCTCATGCAATCGGATCTCGTCGTTGAAGCGCAGGGCCAACGAACGAAACCCGAATTTCGGCAGGCGGCGCTGCAACGGCATCTGGCCGCCTTCGAATCCGACCTTGTGATAACCACCGGCGCGCGACTTCTGGCCTTTGTGACCACGACCCGCGGTCTTGCCCAGGCCCGAACCGCCACCGCGACCGAGACGCTTGCGCGCCTTCTTGGCGCCAGCCGCCGGCTTTAACGTATTAAGACGCATGACTTACTGCTCCTGGACCTGGACCATGTAATAGATCTTGTTGATCATGCCGCGGTTCTCCGGCGTGTCCGCGACCGACACGGTCTGCCACATGCGGCGCAGGCCGAGACCGCTGGCACAAGCCTTGTGGTCCGGCAGGCGACCGTTCAGGCTCTTGCACAGAGTGACATTCAACTGCTTAGCCACGTTCATTACCCTCGAATCTGCTCGACCGACAGGCCACGCTTGGCGGCCATCTGGTCCGGGGATGCCATGCCCTTCAGGCCATTCACCGTCGCCCGTACAACGTTGATCGGATTGCTGGTACCAATGCACTTGGCGAGCACGTTGTGTACGCCGAGCACTTCAAACACCGCGCGCATGGCGCCGCCTGCGATGATGCCGGTACCTTCCGAAGCGGGCTGCATGTAGACCTTGGCCGCGCCATGTTCGCCCATCAGCGGGTACTGCAGGGTGGAACCGTTCAGCGCCACGCGGGTCATGTTCTTGCGCGCGTTCTCCATCGCCTTCTGAATCGCGACCGGCACTTCACGCGCCTTGCCGCGACCGAAGCCGACACGCCCAGCGCCATCTCCGACCACGACCAGCGCCGAAAAGCCGAAGATGCGTCCGCCCTTGACCACTTTGGCCACGCGATTCACGGAGATCAGTTTTTCCAGGTAGCCTTCGTTGTTATCGGAGCTGCTCTGGTTGTGATTGACACTCATTCGTCGAACTCCTAGAACTTCAGGCCAGCTTCACGGGCGGCGTCGGCCAGCGCCTTGACGCGGCCGTGATATTTGAATCCGGAACGGTCGAAGGCCACTTCGGCGATGCCGGCAGCCACCGCGCGCTCGGCGATGAGCTTGCCCACCGACGCGGCCGCGGCGATGTTTCCGCCGTGCGCGCCCGAGGACCGGAAGTCCTTCTCGACCGTAGAGGCTGTGACCAGCACCGAGTTGCCCTCGGGCGCGATGATCTGCGCGTAGATGTGGCGCGGGGTGCGGTTGATGCACAACCGCACGGCACGCAACTCGCGGATCTTGGCGCGGGCCTTGCGCGCGCGACGCAGGCGCGATTCTTTCTTCTCACTGGCCATGGCTTAACTCTTCTTCGCTTCTTTCTTGACGATGACTTCGCCGCCGTAGCGAACACCCTTGCCCTTATAGGGTTCGGGCCTGCGGTAGGCGCGAATGTTCGCCGCGACCTGACCAACCTGCTGCTTGTCGACGCCCTTGACCAGGATTTCCGTCTGGCTGGGGGTTTCGATGGTGATTCCCGCCGGAATCGCATATTCGACCGGATGCGAGTAACCGAGCGACAGGTTGAGCTTGTCGCCCTGAACCTGCGCGCGGTAACCCACGCCCACGATTTCGAGCTTGCGTGTGAAACCGGTCGACACGCCCGTCACCATGTTGTTCAACAACGCGCGGGTGGTACCCGATAGTGCGTTGGATGCCTGGCTGCCATCATTGGCGGAGACGTTCAACACGCCATCCTCCAGCGCCACGGACACCAGGACGTGCACCACGTGCTCCATTGCACCCTTAGCACCCTTGACGCTGACCGATTGCCCCGCGATCTTCACTTCGACCCCGGACGGCAACGGAATCGGCATTTTCCCGACTCTAGACATGTCGCTACGACCTTAATAAACGGAACAGATGATTTCGCCGCCGATGCCCTGCGCCCGCGCTTCGCGGTCGCTCATCAGCCCCTTGGAAGTCGACACGATAGCGACGCCAAGGCCTCCAATAATGGAAGGCAACTGGTCCTTGGTTTTGTAAATGCGTAAGCCGGGCCGGCTGACACGCCACACGCGCTCGATGACCGGCTTGCCGCGGAAATACTTGAGCTCGATGTGCAGCTGCTTGGCCGCACCCTCACCCTCGACCCGGTAGTCGGTGATGTAACCTTCGTTCTTCAGCACTTCGGCAATCGCGGACTTGCGCTTGGATGCCGGCATCGCCACGTCGCGCTTGGCACGGGCCTGCGCGTTGCGGATGCGGGTCAACATATCGCCGATGGGATCTTGCATGCTCATATCAGTACCTTCCTCGCCCGCTTACCAGCTGGCCTTGACCAGACCCGGTACATGCCCCTGCATGGCCAGGCGGCGCAGTTCGTTGCGGCCGAGGCCGAACTTGCGGTAATAGCCGTGGGGACGACCGGTCAGGCGGCAGCGATTGCGACCGCGCACCGGGCTCGAATCACGCGGCAGCTTCTGCAAACGCAGGCGCGCTTCTTCGCGGTCCTCATAGGAGCGGTCTTCGTCTTTGATGATCGTCTTGAGTTCAGCGCGCTTCTTGGCGAACTTCTTCGCCAGCTCGGTCCGCTTCACTTCACGATTGACCATGGATTTCTTAGCCATGTGCCTGCCCTTAGGTCCTCAACGGGAAGCGGAACGCTTCCAACAATGCCCGGCCTTCTTCGTCGGTGCGGGCGGTAGTAGTGATGCAGATGTCCATGCCCCGCAGAACATCGATTTTGTCGTAATCGATTTCCGGGAAGATGATCTGCTCTTTGATACCCATGCTGTAGTTGCCACGACCGTCAAACGCGCGCCCGTTCAGGCCACGGAAATCACGGATACGCGGGATCGCGACGTTGATCAGGCGATCCAGGAACTCATACATGCGGGCGCGCCGCAGCGTGACCTTGCAACCGATCGGCCATTCTTCGCGGATTTTGAAACCCGCGATGGACTTGCGTGCCAGGCACACCACCGGCTGCTGACCGGAGATCGCTTTCATGTCGCCGACCGCATGGTCGATGATCTTCTTGTCGCCGACCGCTTCACCCAGGCCCATGTTGAGCGTGACTTTGGTAATGCGCGGCACCTGCATCGCGGACTTGTAGCTGAACTGGTCGCTCAGCTTCTTGATCACGACGTCGCGGTAATGTTGTTCCAGTCTGGTCATTGCAAAACTTCCCGATTACACGTCCACGACTTCGCCGTTGGACTTGAAAAACCGCACCTTGCGGCCGTCCTCCAGCACGCGGATGCCGACTCGGTCCGGCTTCTGCGTCATCGGGTTGAACAGCGCCACGTTCGAGATCTGCAGCGGAGCCTCTTTTTCGACGATGCCGCCGGCGATGCCGGCCTGCGGATTCGGACGCGTGTGTCGCTTGACGATGTTGATACCTTCAACAATCACGCGATCGTCCGCGTATACGCGCATGACGGTGCCGCGCTTGCCGCGATCGCGTCCAGTCAGGACGGCCACGGTGTCACCTTTCTTGATCTTGTTCATTGCTTACTCCGACCTTGTGCCGCTTACAGCACTTCCGGCGCCAATGACACGATGCGCATGAACTTCTCACCACGCAGTTCGCGCGTCACCGGCCCGAAAATACGGGTGCCGACCGGCTGCAATTGCTTGTCGAGAAGAACCGCCGCGTTGCCGTCGAAGCGGATGGTCGAGCCGTCCGGGCGACGCACACCCTTGCGGGTACGCACCACCACGGCGTTGAACACATCGCCCTTCTTGACCTTACCGCGCGGCACCGCTTCCTTGATGCTGACTTTGATGACGTCGCCGATGTTGGCGTAGCGACGGCGCGAGCCGCCGAGCACCTTGATGCACATCAGTCGGCGCGCGCCGCTGTTGTCCGCGGCGTCGAGCATGCTTTGCATCTGAATCATGACTTACTCCAATCCGTATTCCGGCCCAGGCAACGCATCAAACGCGTGTCGCGCGCTCGATGACTCGTGCCAGACGCCAGCTCTTGTTCTTCGACAGCGGGCGGCACTCTTCGATGGCGACGGTATCGCCCTCGTTGCACTCGTTGTTCTCGTCGTGGGCGAGCAGCTTGGTCGACTTGCGCACGAACTTGCGATACAGCGGATGCTCGACGCGGCGCTCAATCAGAACCGAGATGGTCTTGTCCATCTTGGTGCTGGAAACCACGCCGGTCAGGGTTCTCGCGGTCTTGGTCTGTTCGCTCATTTCACACTACCTGCAGCAACATCGCTCTTCTGCTTGATGATGGTCTTGATGCGCGCGATATCGCGACGCGTCTCACGGATGTCGGTCGGACGCGGCGGTTGACCGGACCCAGCCTGCATGCGCATGTTGAACTGCTTGCGTCGCAGTTCCAGCAGCAACGCCGTCAATTCGGCGCCATCCTTTTCACGTAATTCGTTCGCTTTCATCACAGCACCGTACGAATGGCAAAAGTGGTACGGACGGGCAGCTTGGCCGCCGCCAGACGCATCGCTTCGCGAGCCTGATCTTCCGGCACGCCTTCCATCTCGTAGAGCACCGTACCCGGCTTGATCTGGGCCACCCAGTACTCGACGTTACCCTTGCCCTTACCCTGCCGGACTTCGAGAGGCTTCTTCGAAATAGGCTTGTCGGGGAACACACGGATCCAGACCTTTGCACCACGTTTCACGAAACGGGTGATGGCGCGACGGGCCGCCTCGATCTGGCGCGCGGTGATGCGCCCGCCGGTGGTCGCCTTGAGAGCGAACTCGCCGAAGCTGACACGGTTGCCGCGCTGCGCCAAGCCGCGGTTGCGGCCCTTCATCTGCTTGCGGAATTTTGTATTTTTAGGTTGCAGCACTGTCTACGCTCCTGCCGGTACGCGCCGGCCTCAGGCCGCCGAGGTCTCGCCGTCGGCGGCGTCGCCGACGGGACCCTTGCGCACGATTTCGCCCTTGAAGATCCAGACCTTCACGCCAATCACGCCATAGGTCGTATTCGCTTCCGCGAAACCATAATCAATGTCCGCGCGCAGGGTGTGCAGCGGCACGCGACCCTCGCGGTACCATTCGGTCCGGGCGATTTCCGCTCCGTTCAAACGACCGGCGACATTGATCTTGATGCCCTGTGCGCCAAGCCGCATCGAATTCGATACCGCGCGCTTCATGGCACGACGGAACATGATGCGGCGCTCGAGCTGCTGGGCCACCGACTCGGCCACCAAGAT
>Ga0208492_1000880_pt1 | contig 22262 bp, 23 predicted proteins | sample Subbioar_CSW14AB_FD_184820 | JGI IMG/M metagenome (GOLD analysis project Ga0208492, IMG submission 184820) | Serpentinite rock and fluid subsurface biosphere microbial communities from McLaughlin Reserve, California, USA - CR12Mar_CSW14AB (SPAdes) | ecosystem: Environmental > Terrestrial > Deep... | reverse complement strand
CTTCCCGCCGGTGCCGGCATTTTACACCATGCCCCAATCGGTGGATGAGATCGTCACCGCCACCGCGGCGCGGGTGCTCGATTTATTTGAACTCGATGTACCCGAGCTGAAACGCTGGAAAGAAAGTTAGGGAAGCCGATCTTCAATGGGCTTTAATGGGCAGCGGCCGGCGCGATGCAATAGAGATGGCCCTTGGTGCGCAGGAGGATCTTGTCGCCGGCCACGGCGGGACTGGCCATGCACCCTTCATCGAGCTTGCCGCCGCCGAGCTTTTTGAACTTTTCCGAAGCGGCGATGACGAACCCCTGGCCGGAATCGTCGAACAGGTAGATGCGATCTCCCACCATGACAGGTGAGGCGTGCACCTTGCTACCGCCGAGCCGCTCTTGCCAGACGGGGGCTCCTGTCGCCGAATCGAGGCAGGTGGCCGTGCCGCCGGAGTCTTTGTCCCTTGCAAAGAACAGTTTCCCGTCACGCACCAGCACCGAGGCGTAGCTGGGCACGCCGCGATTGGATTTCCAGACCACCTTGGGAGTAATGTCCCCGTGGGGATCGCTTCCGGGATCGACGCCATGGAGCGAGAAGCCGCCGTCGCCTGAATGCAGGATCAACCGGGTGCCATCCGACTGAACGACCGAAGCGGCATTCATGCCGCCATGATGCACCGACCAGAGCAGGGCGCCCGTATCCGGGTCGAAGCTCTGCGTTTCGCAGGCGGCCGGGCAGATCAGTTGCGGCTTGTTGCCGACCATGCGGATGGCGGGGGAGCCGTAGGCTTTTTTGTAATCGCCGAAATCGACGTCGTAGCGAATGTTGCGATCGGTGCGCCAAATCGTCTTGCCGGTGTTGGCATCCAGGCAAGCCACATACTGGTAGTCGAAGCCATCGAAGGTCAAATAGAGCCGGTCCTTGTAAAGAAGCGGCGATGCCCCCGAACCTCGCCAGTGATGGCAGGGAAGGTCCTGGCGTGACCAGATCGTTTCGCCGGTCTTGCCATCAAGGCAAGCGGTTCCGGGGCTGCCGTAATGAAGGTAGACCTTTCCCTTGCCCGCGGCGGGCGTGGACGAGGCGTAGCTGTTGTAGGCGATGTTGAACTGCGGCCTGGCGATTTCGAAAAGGACGCGGTCCACCACTTTCTTGCCGGTTTGCAGGTCGAAGGCGGCAACCGACAGGACTTTACCGTCTTCCGTGGCGTTGGCGCACCAGACCTTGCCCGACTGCAGGATCGGACTCGACCAGGCCTTGCCGGGAAGCGGTGCTTTCCAGAGAACGTTTTTCTTCTCGGACCATTCCAGGGGCGGCAACTGGTCCGACGGTAGGGCGATCCCCTTTCCCTCAGGCCCTCGGTACTGCGCCCAGAGCTGATCGGCGTCAACCTGGGCGCGTGAGAACGGAGCCAGGACTGCCAACAGGCCTCCCACCAGGGAGAGTTTCAGCACGGGAGTTTTCATGGTCTGTAAGCCCGGGAGGTAGGAAGGCAAACGAGGCGGGGGTGTTGTTTGTTTTATAGTGTACCGGCTCGGCTTGGGGATGGATTTCCTCAGGTCCAATTTGCTTGTGTAATTCTGAATTTTGCATGAATCGCGCACGATTTTTCTTGGGTGACACGCGCATCGTGACCAGAATAAACGTGCACTTCCCTTTCCCCTCGGTTTCCTCGCAGGTGTCCCATGTTAGGCAGATCCACAAAAGCGATCCTGTATGCCTTGGTCTTTGGAGGCACTCTTTGGGGGGCCCAGCCTCCCGGTGGTCCGGGTGGCCAACCTCCTGGCGGTGGAGGCGGCGAGCCTCCTCAGGGCGGTTTTCCCGGCGGCGGATTTCCTGGTGGTCCTCCGGGTGGCGGCTTTCCTGGTGGTGGTCCGGGTGTTGGCCCTGGCGCGGGACCAGGTCGGCCGGTTCAGGGAGGGCCCGGCGGCCGCGGGGTTTCCGCGGGAGCCCCCAATCTCCTGATGGAAGCGCTCGACCTCAACAAGGACGGCATGCTCTCTGCCGATGAGATCAAAAAGGCCGCCGAGTCGCTCAAGAAGCTGGACAAGAACAAAGATGGGAAATTGACGCCGGATGAGCTGCGCGCGGGTGTGGGCGGACGCACGGGAGGCGGCGGCTTTGGCGGCGAACCTCAGGGAGGTTTTGGCGGCGGAGGCCCCGGCTTTGGGGGAGGAGCGGGATTCGGCGGCATGCCTCCTGGCGGCCCCGGCTTCGGCGGCGGTCCCCCGGGCGGGGGTCCTGGCTTTGGCGGTGGACCTCCAGGCGGGGGCTTTGGCGGTGGAAACCCGGGCGGGGGTTTCGGCGGCGGTGGACCCGGCTTTGGCGGTCCTCCTCCTAACGAGGGTGGGGGCGGCTTTGGCGGCGGTGGATACCCGCGCGGTGGTTTTGGCGGCCAGCCCCCTGAAGGGGGTCCTCCCAACAATCCTGGTGAAGGGTTTCCAGGGGGCGCTGGCGGTCCCGGCGGACCGGGCGGATTTCCCGGCGGTCCCGGTGCAGGCGTTGGCCCAGGTGGGCCCTCTGGACCAAACCGGCCGGTTGGCGGTCCCGAAGCCCGGCCAGCCGCCGGCCGTACCATCGACCCAGGAATGATGTTTGACCGGATGGCCTTCGGAAAACCGACCATCGATGTCAACGCCTATCAATCACCGTTTGATCCTTCAGCGGGTCAAAAAATGCGCGATTTCATGGCGAGAAAGGGCAATACCAGCGGCCAGATGACCAAGGAACTCTTCGCTGAGTATTTCAACGAACAGATGACGGCAAGGCGTGCGGGTGGCGGAATTTCCGGCGAGGGCGGCCCCGCCGCCTTCAACGGGGTCAGGCCCGGTTTTGGCGCAGGCACCCCTGGCCCTGCCGGGGACAGAGGGCCACGCGAAGCGCGCCAAAACCTCATTCTGACCGCCCCCCTGCGCGAAGAGCTCGCTTTGGGCAAAGACCAGATCGCCAAGCTCGACCAGCTGGAAAAAGAGACCCGCAAAAAGATGATGGACATTTTGAAACCGGATCAGAAAAAGAAACTCGAAGAGATGCTCGATCGAGGCGGACGCACCGGCCCCATGGACAGCCCTTCTCGCACGCAAAGACGAAGGCCCCCTTCCGATGAGAATTCCCCTCGTCGGGGTGGTGAAAATCCACCGGATGATCGATAGCTGCGTTCGGGAAGCGGTCTTTCGGCTGCCAAACGATTGATTTAATGACCTCATAGATGCCAGCATTGGAGCCATCCAATCCTGGCATCCTTGGTTTCGTTTGCTCGCAAGGTCAAGCCAAAACGGCTGATACGATTTTCCCGGAGTGTAAGGGTTATCCCCGGCAGACAATTGGAGCGTCCTTGTGTTCACACGGTTGGCCGCTCGCGATTCCTGATTGCAGCTGATTCTCTAGAATACCTTTGGATTGCGGAATTGCCTCTCTCCCTTTTCGCTTTCTTTGAGCCGGATCGGTTTTGGTTAACCACTTTTTTCGCCTTTTTCGGCTTCAAAGAGACGCCAAAAGGTTCGGAGGCTATCTACGGTGGGTTCATTTGATGACGCCAAGTCCGAACCGTCCATGCCTGGCCCTACCTTGTCCAACGCCAGATTCCACATCCTCGTCGTCGAGGATGAAGACCTTCTGAGGGAGGCCATTTGCAATTCTCTGATCGAAGACGGCTACCAGGTCAGTCAGGCCGCCAGCGTCGACGAATCGATGCGCATTCTCCAGACCACGGTCATCCACCTGATCGTTTTGGATCTCTTGTTGCCTGGGCGCGATGGGTTCGATTTCATTCGCGACCTCAAGGCCTCGCCCGAAACTAGAAAGATCTTCATCATCATATTGACCGCGAGGGATGCCATTCCCCACCGCGTCTTGGGACTGGACTTGGGAGCCGACGGTTACATGACCAAACCGTTTGCGCTGTCCGAGTTGAAGGCACGCATTCGTGCCCAACTGCGTCAAATCAGTGAACCTCCACCACCACCTACCCCGGTGATTGTTTTTGCAGCCGTGGTGCCCGGAGGCTTTCTCCAATTCAGCAGATTGCGCCTTGAAAAAGCAAAGAGGATCACCTATCTGCAGGACGAGGGCAAAATCTGGAGCCTGGTTTCGCTGACTCAGCGTGAATTCGATATCCTTTGGTTTTTAGCCGAAAATAAAGGCGAGGCAAAAACGCGAGCAGAAATCCTCAGTGCAATCGATCCAGAAATGGGCGAGGAAAAGACCTACGTATTGGAGAACACCATCGACGTTCATATCCACAATATCCGCCGAAAAATCGGGCCCTTGTGGATCCAAACGGTCTACCGAATCGGCTTCCGGTTTGTGGACCCCTACGAATGAATCCTCTACGCGGCAGGTTGCGCCTCACGATCGCCGTAGGTGTTGCCGGCATTCTCCTGATACTTTGTTTGCTGGCGCTCTTCCCCGTTTGGCTGGTGCTTCCCGAAAAATGGCTTACGGTCTGGCTGATCGTCATCTGCACCATCTTCGCGACCGGCTTTTTCGTCTCCTACTATTTCTCGATTCTCGTCGACCGGATGATCGCGCGCATCCGCACCATTGGCGAAATTGCCTCGGCGATCGATCCAGTCCACCCCGGCGTACGCATTCCGGAAGAGAACCTTCCCGGCGCCATCCAGTCAGTCGTGCGCGGCCTGAACGATTCGTGGGAACGCCTCGAAGAGGCCTTCACCCAGCAGGCGCGTTTCACCGCGGATGCGTCTCACGAACTGCGCACTCCCCTGGCAGTGATCAGAACTCAGGTGGAACACACTCTCAGCCGCGAGCGCTCCGGCAACAACTACCGCGACACTCTGGTCATCGTTCAGGAATCGGTGTTGCGCCTGGAAGAGATCCTCGAAACGCTGCTCATGCTCACCCGGGCCGAATCGCGAGCCATCAGTGCCGAATTCAGGACCATCGACCTGTTTCTATGCGCCAAGGAGGTGGGTGCCTCCCTGGCGCAGGAGGTCCAGAAACACCATGCCGCGCTCCATTTCGTGGAGCCGCCGTTCGAGGTCAAAATCCGCGGCGACATCGTCCTTATCGAGAGGATTCTCAGCAACGTTCTTTCCAATTCCCTCAAACACGGGATCGATGAGACCACCGAGGAAGGCCACCGGATCGACATCTCCGTGGCCGAGGAGGGCGCCTTCGGAGTTCTGCGCATTCGCGACCATGGCAAGGGAATCGCCCCCAATCACCGCTCGCGGGTTTTCGAGCGTTTTTTCAAGGGAGAAAGGCAGCCCGGCCGGATGAAGCGCAAAGGGGCCGGCCTCGGGCTTGCGCTGGCGCAATCGCTCGCCGAGTTGCACAAGGGACGAGTTTTGCTCGAAGAAGTCAAAGGCAAGGGAGCCTGTTTTCGGATCGAACTTCCCAAGTGGGTTGCCAACCCCGCCAAGGTCAACTTGCCCATCGAATCGACCCGCGGTTCGACGCCCATCTGGCCTGCCTGAATACCCCCGGTCCCGCAAGGCAACTCCGGCCAAACGCAACCTCGATGACAGGCCTGCCGCCGGGTCCTTTCGTCGTCCCGTTCACCCTGGCCGAACCAGCTTGCCGCTCGCCTGGGACCTGTAGATCGCCTCGATCAGCGCCACCGCCTTGCGTCCCTCCGCGCCGTCGACCAGAGGCGCCCGGCCGGTGCGCACCGCCTCAATGAAATCGGCAAGCTGGCGGGTATGCCCCGCGTGAGAAATGGCCGATGGGTTGCTCGAACCACCCGAAGCACCCGTCTTGGCGCCAAAGCGCTGCCGGATCGCCTCGTCGGTCTCCTTCGGACCTTTGAATTCCCAGCGCAACAGGTCGTCTTGCTCGATCTCCACGGAACCCGAATCGCCATGAATCGCGATCGTCTTGGCCAGTCCAGGCCAGACGCTCGTGGTTGCCTGAATCACCCCAAGCGCGCCGCTACGAAAACGCAGGGCCGCCACCGCCGTGTCCTCAACCTCAATGCGCTCATGCGCCAGCATGGCCGTGAACCCGGCGACACTTTCCACCGGACCCATCATCCAGAGCAATAAATCGACATTGTGGATCCCTTGATTCATGAGCGCTCCGCCGCCATCGAGCGCCTGCGTCCCTTTCCAGCCCCCCTCGTCGAAATACTCCTGCGTGCGCCACCATTTCACGGTGGTTTCCCCAAGGGTCAGTTTGCCAAACCGGCCGCTCTCGAGCGCCCTTTTCAATTCCTGATTGGCGTCGCCAAAGCGGCTTGGGAAAATCGTGCAGAGTTGCACACCCGCCTTGGCGCACGCCGCGATGATCCGGTCGCAGCGCTCGGCGCTGATTTCCAAAGGCTTTTCGACGACGACATGCTTGCCCAAGGCGGCTGCGGCCAAGGCCGGTTCCAGATGAGCGCCCGACGGTGTCGTGACAATGAGGGCATCGACTCCCGGAGCTCGAAGCGCCTCATCCAGCGAGCCAGTGCACAGGACCCCGTCGAGTTTCAGTTCGGCGGCCATCTTTTCGGCGGAAGATTTCTCTCTGCCAACCAGCGCGGCGATCCTCGCGCCGGGAATGTCCGCAATGGCCTTCGCGTGAAACCGCGCGATCATGCCGCAGCCGGCAATGGCAAAACCGAAATCGGCCATGTGGAGGCTCCGATCGAATGCAAAGCGTTTGTCGTGAAAGGTGAGGGCGTCAGGCTCAGGTTTTTTTCGGAGCGATCATACGCAACAGGTAGTTGGCGCCGCTGACCACGGTGGCCACGACCATCGCCCAGATCAACACATCGCGGATCACCCGGACGGCGTCGAGGAGGGAACTGGCGCCCGAAGCATCGGCCCAGTCGGGGTGGTTGGGGACTTCGAGTGCCACGAGAATCGCAATGATTGCCGCCGACTGGAGCACCATTTTGACTTTTCCCAACCAATCGGCGCCAAAGGCCGCCCCCATGCTTTCCAGTTGATCTCGCAAACCGGAAATGATCAGTTCGCGAGCGATCACGACCGTAACCATCCAGGGATAAAGCCACCCCTGTTCCGCGCCCAGGGGCAAGAGGAAAACAAAGGCACCGCAGATCAGCACCTTGTCCACCAGGGGATCGAGTACGCGACCCAGCGAGCTAACCAGCCCCTGCATGCGCGCAACCATGCCGTCAAGCCAGTCGGTCAGCGCGGCGATGAGGAAGATCGCAAGCGAAGCGCGCCACATCTCGGCCGCAAGGAGTGCAAACAGCACCACCGAAAGGCCTAACCGCGAAAGCGTGAGGATATTGGCCAAATGCAGCCAGTGAGGCACGGCCGGTTTGACGCCGACAAGGCTGGAGGGAGCGCTCATCGAATGCCTGTCGCTCCCAACGTGGCCGGGGTGGAGGGGGTATCTGGGGAGGAGTTGCCTGGAGCAGCCAGGGCGGAGGAGGCCGTTGCCGAGGACGCCGTTGCCTGAGTCAGATGTCTGGCCAAAAGGTCGTAGCCGTCGGCCCCATTGATGCGGGCGCGCACAATGTCGCCAGGGAGCAATCCCTTGCCCTTGAGGCGTACGACCGTATCGACATCGGGCGCATCGGCCCACGACCGCGCGGCGTACCAGCCGGGCGCTTCGCCATCGGGTCCGTCGACGATCAGATCCAGTTCCTTGCCGTGCTGAGCCTTGGTCCATTCGAAGGCAATCTTTTGCTGCACCGCCATCAACCGGTCGCGCCGCGATAATTTGATCTCTTCAGTCAAATGACCGTCGAGGCGCGACGAAGGCGTCGTCTCCTCAAACGAATAAGGGAACACGCCCAATCGTTCGAACTTGGCCTGGGCAATGAAATCTTCAAGCTCCTGATATTCCGCTTCGGTTTCGCCGGGAAACCCAACGACAAACGTCGAGCGCAAAATCAGGCCCGGAATCGCCTGGCGCATACGCACGAGCAGGTCTTCGATCGCCTTACGGTCGACCTTGCGGGCCATGCGCTTGAGCACCCGATCGGAAATATGCTGCAAGGGCATATCGATATAGGGCAGTAATTTGCCGGTCTTCACTCCGGCGGCAAAGGTCGTGAGCAATTCATCCGTGACATAGGCCGGGTAGGCATAGTGCACGCGGATCCAGCGCAGGCCCTCGACTTCCAACAGATCGTTGAGCAGAAGATCCAGCGCCGGTTTGCCGTAAATGTCGATGCCGTAATACGTGCTGTCCTGGGCGACGAGCAACAATTCCTTGACGCCGTCGGCGGCCAGTTCGCGGGCCTCGGCGACAATTTCTTCACGGGGTTTCGACACATGCTTGCCGCGCATCGAGGGGATGGCGCAGAAGGTGCAAAGCCGATCGCAGCCTTCGGAGATTTTCAAATAAGCGTAGTGTTTGGGCGTCGCGCGCACGCGGCTGGTGTCGGCCTGGGCCTTGACGGGAGCCGGTTTAAAAAGGGTGCGCTGTTCCAGCGCCAACGCGCTTTGGCGCAACTTGCGCGACAGACGTGCGGAATCGACCACCTGGGCGATCTCTTCGCGCGCATGAACCCCAAGGATCCGGTCCACTCCGGGGACTTCCTTGAGAAGATCGTCGCGGTTGCGCTCGGCCAGGCACCCGGCCACCACGACCGCACCGACTTCGCCCGATTTTTTTCTGGCGAGCAGTTCACGAATCACGCCCAACGATTCCTGGCGCGCCGGCTCAATGAATCCACAAGTGTTGACGACAACGACGTCGGCCCCTTCGGCGTCAGGAACGATGTTCCACCCGTCCTTGGCGAGGTTACCGAGCATGCGCTCCGAATCGACCAGGTTTTTCGGACAACCCAAACTGATCATCGCGCAGGTTTTCGATGCCATAACCGAAAGATTCCAAACTGCTTGGGAGGAGAATTCGATAAAAGCCTATTGTAGCCGATTCTTCCCGATCCGGGGTAATTCCGAAGGCTTGCCCACCGCTCGCCCTGACTGGAAGCGTTAGACGGAACCCTTTGCTGTCAAAGAGCTTGAGTTTAATTGCAAATAAAAGGTTTCCTGATCTTCAAATCGGTTGGCCGACCGGTTGTAGACCCTGCGCGCGCCATGGAGGTCGCCCCCCTTCAAGGTGTATTCGGCATAGGACCAGCGTCCCGACTGCGTGGCGGAGCCGGCGCAGACCACGGGAAAGGGCACATGCCCATCGGCGGGGTTATGGTGGAAACGGTCGTGCCGGTGGCCGTGCAGCCAGAGGCTAATGCCCCCCTGCGAGGCGACATCGAGCAGCCTGTCGAGATCGCGCAGGGCCCGCACCCTCGGTTCGCGCCGGCGATTGGCCTGCAAAATGGGGTAATGGGTGACCAGGATGCGCAAACCCGGGTCAAGCTGGTTCAAAAGGTCCTTCAAACGCTTCAGCTGGTCGATTCCGACCTCCCCGGAGGCGTCCCAGGCCCAGCGGTTACTCGTGCAGGAATTGACGCCGATCATCCAGACCGGCCCCACTTTTTGCGCGAAAGGATAAATATCGCTGCTGACGCGAAAACCGGTCTGCCACGGGGCGAAATGACGCTCAAACGATCCTTCACGCACCGATTTGTCGGTGAAATAGTCATGGTTGCCAGGCACCGCAAGCCCTTGGGGCCGGCCTGTTTCGCCGACATGGAGCAATCGGGCGGCTCGTTCGACTTCCTTGTCGAACCCCAGCGCGGTCGCATCGCCTGAAAAAATCAGATGATCGAAATTGCGGCTGGATAATTCACCGGAAAGAACTTCCAGTACTTTTTGGGCGTGGCGAAAGCGATACGCCCGGCCGAAGAGGCGCAAGTTGACCCAGCCGGAGAGGCGCTTGGAAAAAACATCTGAGGCGCGCCAACCGGGCCGCCTCTGGGTGACATGCAGATCACTGAAATGGGCCAGCCGAATCGAGGGTCGCGCAGGAGACTCTCCATTTGGGATAGGTGACGAGGGCCCAGCAATCACAAAGCTCATGAATCACTTGGATTTTGTGTTCGATCCCGGACCACTCGAGGGTCCGGATCCGGAATCCGCGGTAGGCGAGGAACTGCCTCCGCCCCCGGCGCCGCTTCGGTAATTATAAAGCTCCTGGGCCTTTTCCACATCTTTTCCCATCCGCAACGTCGAGATGCTGCGCTTGACCGGCTCGGGCACCTGATACGATTTTTTCGCCGAATCGAAGACCACTTCGGCGCCTTTGCCCTCCTTGCTTTTGGTAACGGCTGCTCCCTTCGCGGGCGCCGCCGCGGCCGAACCCTTGCCGGCCCAGGTGACCCGGTAGGAAACCGACATCGTGCCCACGAAGGTGTTGGCCCCCGCTTTTTGATTCATCGGCACGAGGTAGGTGAACCAAGCCTGGCTACGGCCATCGGGAAGCTGGGTGGCCGATTCGGTGACCAGCTCTTCCGCATTGATCACCTTGGCATGGCCAAACATATAGTCCTTAAACACCGGCTCCAGTTTCTTGGCAAGGATCTTGTCCTTGCTTTCAGGAGCATCGAGGTCGAAGTATTTGGGCACCGCGCCAAAGCGCACCAGGTCGGCAATGAGCCTGTTTTTGCCTTTTTTCTCGGGCGTGCCTTCATTGCGAAAGAGCAACATGATCGTTTCGACGCGGGGCGCCTTGTTGACCGATTTCAAGCTGTTGGCATCGAGCATGTACACCATGCCATAGGGAGGATCGGCCGAGTTGGCGGCGGGAGGCTGTTTCCCCCCGTTAAGAGTCGCCAGGATCTCCGATTCAAACCCGCGGCCGATACCGCCCTGACCGGGAATGCCTTTCGTGGCCTTGGGATTGCCTGGAGTCGCGACGATTCCCTTCGTGCCCCTGAGAAAGACCTTCAACTTGTAGGATGCCCCCTGGGCTCCCGGCGGGCCAGGGAAATCGATCTGGTCAATCTTCAGCGGGACGCCGAGGTATTTTTCCTCGATATCGAAAGACTCGGTCATCTTCTGGACTTTGCGCGTCGATTCGTCGAATTCCTCGGAAAAGCAACCCGCCAGCCCCAAAACCAGGACCAGGGCCCCGCCGCGCCACCAGAATAACTGTCTGCCTTGAACTTGCAAGGGACCAACCTCCCGAGGTCGACATGCACCCCATTTCATGCTACGAACCCGGGCCGAAATCCTCTCGTTGGTCCGGAATTTGGGCCGAAGTTCGATCCGGCGGTAGGTTCCTCCTTCGTTTTTTTGCATAGATCCAGGTCGACTACGCCGTTTGATTGTGCAAGAAATGAGCCGCGACACCCTGTTCTCGAAGAAAATCGGCTTTGCTTGCCTCCAGAAAACCGTGCTCGCCAAGATTTTGAGATAGTTCCTCAAGTTGAGGATCTTGTAAAAAACAACGGGAGTCGATTTCGCTTGAGAGGGCCAACCTCATGACCTACACGCAATACATGACTCGCATGCAAGGGGACGACACCTCGGTGTCGAACTCGGCCTTGATTGACGCCTATGAAGAAGGGGCCCTGGCGCTACGCCATGCCGTCGCGGGCATGACCGACGAAGAAGCGCGCGCCCGCCCGGTGCCTGGCAAATGGAGCACCCTGGAAGCGGTTGCCCACATGGCCGGCGCGGAGATTTACTTTTCCGAAAGGCTGGAGCGAACGATCGCCCTGGAAAAGCCGCTGCTCATGGGAGTCGATGAGCGGCCTTATCCCGAGCGCATCGATTACCAGAATCTCGATCTACACGAAGAGCTCAACCTGATCATCGCCCTGAGATCGCACACGGCGCGGGTGCTTCACAATCAGGGAGATAACGTCTGGAGCCGCCCGGCCATTCATTCCGAAACCGGACTGGTGACCTTGCGGCAACTGCTCTGGCACCCGGTGCGCCACATCCCTCATCACCTGCGCTTCATTGAAGAAAAAAAGCGGGCCCTCGCGCAAGGCCCGGCGCCAACGAAAGTCCCAGAAAAACTCTTGGTACGGCCGGCGACCGAGGCCGATGTGCCCGCGATCACCGAAATCTACAACGAAGCGATCGCCAACACGACCGCCACGTTCGACACCGAGCCCAAAACGGTCGCCGACCGCCTGGCCTGGTTTCGTTCACACGGGCCCAGGCATCCGATCCTCGTCGCCGAAAGGGAGGGCAAGGTCGTCGGCTGGTCCTCGATTTCGGAGTGGTCGGATCGCTGTGCCTACAGCGATACCGGCGAAACCTCCTTCTATGTCGCGTCCAGCCATCGCGGCCAGGGGATCGGCAGGAAGTTGAAGCAGGCGATTCTCGATGAGGCCAGGCGGCTCAAATATCACACGATCCTCGCCCGTGTAGCGGGAGACAGTTCCGCGAGTATTCACCTCAACGAAGCATTGGGCTTCGTCAATGTCGGCACGATGAAAGAGGTCGGCCGCAAGTTCGGCCGCCTCATCGATGTGCGCATGTACCAATGGGTGGTGTCCTGAACATGGGGAAATCCGAACATTACGTGGCGAACATCGACTGGACCCGCGAAGGTCCTGATTTCCTGAAAGGCCGCTATTCACGCAAGCATATGTGGCATTTCGACGGCGGAGTATCGCTTGCCGCTTCGCCTTCGCCTCACGTTGTTCCGGTCCCCTGGTCCGATCCGGCGGCGGTCGATCCGGAAGAAGCGTTCATCGCCGCGATCGCCAGTTGCCACATGCTGACCTTTTTGTGGGTGGCCTCCAAGGAGGGGTTTCAGGCCGATTCTTACCGCGATGTCGCGAAGGGGGTGATGACTCCCAACGACAAAGGCAAACTCTGGGTCAGCCGCGTCGTCCTTGCCCCCAAAATCACCTGGAGCGGTCCGAAATTACCAACGCCCGCCGACTGCGATCGCTTGCATCACCTCGCCCATGAAGAGTGCTTCATTGCCAATTCGGTCAAGACGGAAGTCGTGGTTGAAGAGCCGTAACCGACAAAATGGATCGCAAATGAGCGCCAATTGACGGACGATTGATATATCGGCAGCCCGCCAAATTATGACGAATGATTCGCCCCGCTGACACCTGCCAACAGGCATTGCGACTCGGAGGGTAGGAAGAACGGCAAACGCCGCGCCTCCCGTGGAATGGGACCTCCGGTCGATGTTGCTCCTCGTTGCCGGGAAACCCGAAAAAATCATGAAATCGGCTCGCGCTTCGCCGTTTTCCTTCTGGCTTCGGCTTGGCTTTTGCCCGATGCAAGGGATAATCAACGAGTGTAGAAAGACACCGATGCCTCCCCCTTCCCTCCCATCCTGGATCATCAAGTCCGCCTTGCTGGCGGCCTTGTTTGTTTTTGCTGGTCCAAGCAAAGCGATGGCTGGCTGTGGCGGCGAGGTTCATTGGGGCTCTCCCGATGTCCAGAAAGCCGAACAAAAGAGCCCGGCTCCCCTTGATCGCCCTTGTTCCGGCCCCACCTGTCAAAAAGCTCCTGCTGCTCCTTCCACTTTTCCGCCCGTTCTATTCCAAGCCCATGCACCTCGGCTCGACGCGATCCTGATCGACGCGATCCATGAAGAAGAAGTTTCGGCCAGGCTGAGATTCGACCGGGCAAGGCCCGTCCTCAATCCAGGCGCGCCTTTGTCGATTTTCCACCCTCCACGCTAGCTGCCCGTGGCGATCGGGTCACCTTTCTCCTGTTACCGATCGCCGATCTCAATGGAGCGCAATCACTGGGTTCAACACCCAGGTACTGAAGTTGCGCCGATAAATATTGATGAAAAAAGACCCCAGGCAGCCAACAACTCAAGCCCAACCGTCCGCTCAGGCGACAAGAGTACCATTCCATCCCTTCTGCTTCCCGTGTGCCCGAGCATGCCGAAAGCTAGCCATTCGCGATCATTTGCAATAGTTATCTATCTTTTTTATCATCATTTCGGAGATTCCTGTCATGAAACGATCCTCTCGATCCGGATTCACTCTCATTGAATTGCTCGTTGTCATTGCCATCATCGCCGTGCTCGTCGGATTGCTTGTGCCGGCCGTGCAGAAAGTGCGCGAGGCCGCGAACAAGATGAAATGCCAGAACAATCTCAAGCAGATCGGCCTGGCCATTCATAGCTATGTCTCATCCAACGGCACGCTTCCGCCAGGAGTGGATGTCAAGCGCTATTCCGGGCTGGTTCACCTGCTTCCTTACCTCGAGCAGGACAACATCTACAAAAGTGTCAATTTCTCGCTGCAGGCCCAGGATGTCGGCAACGACACCGCCCGCGCCATGGTGGTGCAAACCTTGCTTTGCCCTTCCGATCCTCAAAACCAGGTTCCCGTAGGCTGGCCGGGCAACAACTATGTCCTCAATTACGGCACGGCGCTTCTCTGGCAGCAGGCGTCCACGCCTGGGCCGTTCGGCATGTTCCTCGACAAGGGAGTTGCTTTCCCCGCGGGCATCCTTGATGGCACAAGCAATACCGCCTGCGCCAGCGAACACCTCAAGGGCGACTGGTCCAACGCCATCGCCACGCCCCGAACCGATTTGAATATTCCCGCCGGCGCCCTACCCACCACACCGGACGAGGCGGTCACCCTGTGCCTTGCCTCCGACCCGAATAACCTGTCTCAACAATTCCGTTCCGACAGCGGCGGTTACTATCTCCAGGGGCAGCACACCACCCTTTACCTTCACGTTGGTCAGCCCAATCAGCGTTCTTGCGCCTGGAAGACAACGCCCATGATGAACCAGAACGCCACCAGTTATCACACAAGCGGCGTCAACCTCCTTTTGTGCGACGGTTCGGTGCGCTTTGTCACCGACTCGGTCAGCAAGACGACCTGGCGCGCCGTGGGCACTCGCGACGGCAACGAAGTTCCCGGAAGCGATCTTTAATTTCGACGGCCTGTCAAACGTTGGAAACTGCCATGAAAAAGGCCTTTGAACTTTTCCTGATCTTGTTGGCTGCATCGGGTTTGGCCGGCTGTAGCGGCGGTTCTTTGCCGCCGCAAGCCAACCCCGACGATGCCCGTGCCGCCTTGACCACCGCGCTTGAGGCCTGGAAAAAAGGCGAGACTTCCGAGTCGCTTGCCAGCCGTGAAAAGCCGATCTATTTCAATGAAATCCGGGATCGGCCCGAAGTCCGGCTGGTGGAATTCACCATTAACCCCGATCACGGCTTTTACGGCCAAAGCGTCCGGTTAATCGTCAACGTGACATTCGAATACACCGATGGCACGACCGAAGAGCAGAAGATGAAATTTCTGATCGACACGGCTCCGGCCGTCGTGATTGTTCCAGGTTAAGGCTCGGTTCCGAGTCCAGGTGACCGTCGCGGTCCCCGCGACCAGGTTTGCATTGGGGAGATGCCATGAACTTGCGTGCCCTGTTGGCGATTTCGGCACTGAGCGTTCCCTTTGGTTGGGCGAACGCTCAGTCCTCGCTGACCGATCCGAGCTCTCCCTCGCCGACCGCTCCCGCGGCACAGCGCTGGGCCATGGCGGGCCTGCTCGCTCCCTGGGTCGAACTGTGGGGAGATCGTTTCCAGGGAATGGAAGCCGCCCGCATGCTCAACACGATCCAGCGCGGCGATGCCCTACGGGCTGGGCTCGCCTGGTACGACCCAGGCCAGCGGCGTCACGATTGGGCCTGGTTCGCCAAGCGCTTCGACGCCGACAAAAATGGGTTGATCGGCAAAAAAGAACTGAAAGCGGCGCCGGAGTTGTTCGCGTCGCTTGACCGCGACCGCGATGGCGCGATCACCGAAGCCGACTTCGACTGGTCCGATAAATCTCCCTGGGTCAGGCAAAACGGGATATCGCTGCGCCTCTTCCGCATGATCGACAAGAACGGCAACGGGAAGATCAGCGAATCCGAAATGGGGGAGTATTTCAAGAAACTGGCCGGCGAAAAAGAATTCGTCGATCCCGACAATTTGCGAGATGCGCTCTTGCTCGCCATGGCGCAGGAAAGCCCGAAGGGCAAGAGCAGGGCCAAAAAAGTTGCCGACGAGGTCTGGATGAAGAGTCTCTTCGAAGGAGATTTGGGCTCGCCGTTTGATGGACCGGCCCTTGGACAGAAGGCCCTCGACTTCACCCTGGCGACGCAAGACGGCAAGGCGCGGATGACGCTGTCGCGGCTTCACGAAGACAAGCCGGTGGTCCTCATCTTTGGCAGTTTCACGTGAGGACCCTTCCGGGCCCAGTTTGGCGCCCTCGAAGATCTGTACAAGCGCTACCGCGGCCAGGCGCGGTTTTTGGCGGTCTATGTCCGCGAGGCCCATGCGGTCGATGGGGCGTTCTCGGGCAACAACGAAAACGCGGGGATCGTCGTGAAACAGCCGCGCAATCTCTTTGATCGCACGGAAGTGGCCAAGGCCTGCAGCGCGAAACTGGAGATCACCATGCCCCTGGTCGTCGACACGATCGACGACCGTGTCGGCCACGCCTATAGCGGCATGCCCGATCGCCTTTACGTCATCGATCAGCAAGGGACGATCGCCTACAAGAGCGGTCGCGGTCCGTTCGGCTTCAAGCCGGGCGAACTGGAACAATCGCTGATCGGTGTGTTGCTGGAACAGTCCAGCTCAAGCCAAATCGAAAAAGTACAAAAATAAACGCATTCGCGTTGTTGGAGAGATCGAAATGCATCGGTTGGGAACCCTGGCATTGACGGTGGCCGTGGCGCTCTGCGGCCTGACGGGCTCGGCCCTCGCGCAGCGGGAGAAGAAGGATGAAGAGTTCCTGAAGGAAAAGCCGGTCGTCGGCGAAATGTTCCCGCAGATGTCGATCTACTCCGCCGACGGCAAGGAATTCAAAACCTCCGATCTGCGTGGGCATTACACGGTGATCACCTTTGGATGCCTGACCTGACCGCCTTTCCTTTGGAATGTCTCCGGTCTGGAGGCGATCAATCGGGATTTTGGTCCGAAAAAGGTGAAATTCTATTTCATCTACAAAACCTTGGCGCATCCGGAACTGGTCGCCAGCTATGTACCGCCGATAGTGCTTGAGGAAAGGCTGGCCCATGCCCGGCAGGCCGAGAAACAACTGGGATCGACCATCCCCTGGCTGGTCGATGCCATGGACAATCGACTGAAGCATGCACTGGGCGATCGCCCCAATTCGGAATTCGTCATCGATCCCGAAGGCAAGATCGTGCGCAAGCGCGCGTGGAGCTACCCGGCCCAATTGCGCAAAGACCTCGAAGAGCTTGTCGGCAAGCCCGATCAGATCACGCGCGAAGAGGACGTTAAGCTCAACCTTCAGGCGCCGCTCAAGGCACCTGCGGCCAGAGGAGTGGTCGCGCGAATGAAACGTCCGCGCATGCAAGCGGTGGTCATGGAGCCGGTGGTCGAAAAAGACGGCCAGCCCTTTTTCGTAAAACTGCGAGCGGAAGCCGAGGGGCCCTTGATCAATCGGGGTGCCGGCAAGTTGTACCTCGGCTTTCACCTCGATCCTTTTCATCAGGCTCACTGGAACAATTTGACCGAGCCCTTGAAATACCGCATCACCTTGCCTGACGGAGCCAAGATCGAAAACGCGGAAGGCACTGCAGAGAAGGTCGTACCGCCCAGCGACTGCGATCCACGCGAGTTTCTCGTGGACGTCGCCGCCTGGCCTCAGGACAAGCCGCTCACCGTCACGGTCACCTATTCCGCCTGTGTCGGCGAAACCGCCTGCCACATCGTGAAACAAAGCTACGTTCTGCGCCGAAAACGCGACATTGATGGTGGAGGCGCTCGTAGCGAAGGGGCAGGCTTTTGGGACCCCGAGCAGTTTGCCGAACAGGCGCTGGAAGGCGATAAGAATGGCGATGGGAAACTGAGCAAGAACGAAGTGCGCGGGCTGGTCCTGCCGTTCTTTGACCAGTTCGATCGCAATAAGGACGGCTTTCTTGATGCCACGGAGATCGAGGAGGTCGCGAACTGGTTGAATACCCATCATCAGCCAGGGGTGCCAGAGAAAAACAAGAAAAAGTAGGGAAACAGAACCCGCTGCGGACCGTGCATCGGCGTCTTATTTTTTACCTGGTGAAGCTGACGGTATCAGGGCCGTCCAGGAAAAGCGGTACCGACGCAACGGCCCGATGCATCGATTTTTAATAAGTGATTGTGGCAGTAAGGCATATATCGTTCATTGCCGCGATGTTGCCAGGATCCCGCGCCGGTGCTGATCGGGTTAGCATTGACCTTTGGCTTCACCGCGATCACCAGCGCGTTCGAGCCAAGAGCTCTGCCCAAACCCATTCGTTCGGTTCTATTCGATCACCATAGGCGTCATCATCCTATCCACGCCTAGCTTCAGAATTAAGAACACAGCTGCAAGCAGCCCGGCCATTGGAAAGGTCCTATTTCGCCGGAGCGAACTCAACTTCAACGAAAAACTCTTTGCATAACCTCTTGCTCTAACTAGATTTGGGTGAAACCTTCGCTCCAGAATGTTCGGTTCATTCGGTCAACTCGCCTCCAAATCACCCTATGGGACCGCGCCCGATTTTGACATTTTCTTGAAAAATATGATCTAAAGATTGACATTGTAAACCAGAGGCCCGATTATTTATGAGGAAGGCTGTGACGGTGACCTGGAGTTTTAGGTTCATGGCAGAAAATGAATCGTTAGATCTGGGAAACCCTGGCGGCCAACGTTGGAATCAATTCCTCGACGCCGTTCGTAAAGGATTTACCCCGGAAAAGGCTGCCGAAATTGCCCAGCGAAAATTGCCTCGAGCACTTCGCAAGGCTTTCGGCGAGCTTGCGGAGTGTGGTGCTCCGTTTCACCAATTTCTCGCGGCAAGGAACGATTCGAGGCTGCTGGAACAACTCGTGCGAAGGTGTAATGGACATGAATATGCTCATTTATTTGCAGACACCGCTCGCGCCGAACCCGGAAGTTCCAATGAATCACTCATTTTTTCCTTTTTGAGTGCAATCGTCGAACGAGTGTCCGATCAAGCCTGTCAACCCGTGACTGGATCCCCAAATGTACTGTCCCTAACCATGGCGCTCGGTTACCAGAAGCAAGTTCAAAGGAGTCTCCAACCCGAATACCAGCGGATTTCTGAAAAACTTGCAGCTAATCCGTATTGGAATCCCACACGCCGCAGCCGCACAAAGATAGAAAAAGCCGACGCCACCAAACAATTACTAAGCATGTCTATTATTGGGATAAAATCAAGATGAATCAATTTACGTTTAGCTTTATAGGCGAACGAAGCCAAACCGAAACGGTAATGAAATCAGGCCATCATTTCAAGTTTGATATAGAAGAATATGCTAGATATTTCTTTGATCCGCTTCCAACTCGAATGATTGATCTACTAAGAATTGCCGCTGCAATTTATTTTTCAGATCGCCTTGTTCGTCGCAAAGATCGCAAACAACAAAGATATTGGTCTCGTTCGATATCGCTTAGGGTTGGCGTTATTGATTTGGACTTTTGGAACCGTCCGTCAGTTCAAGAATTGTTGACCGAAACAATTGAATTCCTCTCCGACGATCGTTGGAATTTCACATTTGAACATAATCGTGTATGCGAATTCGGCAAAACCCAACGGGGGTGGTTCGCACCTCCGGCGATGTCACGGGTTGCCCTTGTTAGCGGCGGATTGGATTCAGCGGCTGGCATAGGAGTCCAACTGTCCATCGAGCCCTCAGTCGTGCGGCTTCCTGTAACGGTTTGGCATCAACCCATTCAACGCAAAGTGGTACTTCGTCAGCACCGAATGTTATTCAAGCGGTTCAATTCTCTAGCGCTACCTCTGATTATCAAAACGGAATTGATCTGGACTCCAGAATTAAAGAACCTTCGCCAAGAATTCAGCCAGCGCAGTAGGGCATTTCTCTTTACTGCCGCTGGAGCTGTCGCCGCGGTTATGAATGGAGGATCCTCCGTTGATGTCCTCGAATCTGGAGTGGGCGCCATCAACCTACCGTTTATGACAGGAATGGTGGGATCAAAGACCACGAGAAGCTGCCACCCTGAATTTCACCGGCGAATGGCGAAGCTAGTCAGCAAAATTTGTGAGCGCCGATTCTCAATTGATCTTCCCTTTTTTCATCTAACCAAAGGTGAGATGGTCAAGCAGCTAGCCGCTTGCGGTCTATCCCAATTGTCGCATCGGACCGTTTCATGCGTCCACTTCCCACTTCGCGATTCCAAATTCAAACAATGTGGAGTCTGCGCTGCATGCATCCTTCGCCGTCAGTCCATGCTCGTAGCCGGAATTCGAGAGGCCAAGGATACCTACAAATTTGACTTGTTCCATTCAGCAGGACGGGCCAACAACATTCCGAAGGAGCATAGCAATTATCTATACGCGATTTTGAACCAACTGGTCCAGCTTTCGGAAGTTCAAGAGGGTATGCCCCTTCCTTCTCGAGTGCAGCGGCATTTGCTTGGAACTGATATCGTCTCAGCAGAACACCCGCTCGAAATAGCTACCCGTGTCCTGTGTACTTATCGGGATGAATGGAAGCCAATCATCGCCCGGGCTAATGCCTGCGGCATCTCCTGGACGAATTTAGTCGCTACCGGCGCTGAAGTGCTGTAAGGAGACATTCATGCAATCGCTTGAAGAAATCAATCCTCGGTCACTCGGATTGAGAATCATTGAAGCCCGGAAGGCCAGAGCTCTGACGCAAGAAGAAGTTGCTTCGCATATCGGATGCAGCCGCCCGACGTATATAGCTATGGAAAAGGGCGAGCGTTCTCTCAAACCAGAAGAAATAACGAAACTTGCGGCCCTCTTTGGTCGGCGACTTCACGATTTGGTTCGCTCCGGTGAACCAGTGATGGATTTGCAGCCTCACCTGCGAGCTGTAGCAGATAAAATGAAAGAAGCGGATGGGCCTCTGCTACGGGCAGGAATCGACGAGTTGCAGAAGTTCGCCGAAGATTATCGAGCACTGGAGAATCTTGCCAAATCCCCACTTCGCTTAAACTATCCGCCAGAAGTCAACCTAACCTCCCGCATTGATGTCGCACAAATGGCCGAGTCGATCGCCATTCAAGAGCGCAATCGCCTTGGGCTAGGCGACCAACCAGTGACCAAGTTGAGAAGCATCCTCGAATGGGATGTGGGACTGCGAATCTTCTACTGGGATCTTCCTTCCGCGGTTGCGGGGATGTTTGCTTACACTGCAGAACTTGGATGCTGCATTTTAATCAATCGCAAACATCCCCCCATAAGACGACGGCTTTCCATGCTGCACGAATACGGCCATCTGATTGTAGACCGATTTAAACCGGGAATTGACTATCTTAGTTTTGCTGGGCGCAAACCCCCGAATGAACGCTTCGCGGAATCATTTGCGCTCAGCTTTTTGATGCCGGCAAGTTCCGTGCAAAATCGCTTCAACTCGATCGTGACTTCTACGGGCGATTTCCAGGTTTCAGACCTATGTCGTTTGAGTCACTTTTATTTCGTTTCTGTGGAAGCAATGTGCCTACGTTTGGAACAATTGGGGCTTGCTCCGCGCGGGACCTGGCAGAGTCTAAAAGAATCGGGTCTTGCTCCTCAAACGGCTGCGACCCTGCTTGACCTTCCGCTACATCACGAAGCCGACCGACCATTTCCTGACCGGTATTTGTATCTTGCGGTCCAATCTTATGAGCAAGGAGAGATAAGCCAGGGTCAACTCGCACGATTCCTACGATGTGACCCCGTATCTGCCAGGGAATTAGTGTCCGAGTGTTTAACGAACCTGCAGGTCGACGACACCGGAGAACAGCGAAACCTACAGTTTGAATTTCATCGTTCCCTGCTCACCGAAGCGAAGTAAGGAGGCCGAGCAACGATGACGGATGTAGCCGTTGATGCCTGCTGCCTTATCAATTTGCTCGCGGCAGACTGCTTAAATACCGGACCACTTCGCCAAACCCAGGAATCTCCTCGAAGTGAAGTTTCGACTCTCGGGCTTAAGCTCCATATTCCCTCGATAGTAGCGAGCGAGACCCTCTACCTCTTACAGCCTGATGAAGCTGACTCATCAAATCTTGTAAAATTACCAATAGATATTTCCCGACATTTTAATTTCGGCATTTTTCATCGGTGTGAGATATTGAACGGAAATGAAACCGCATATTTTGTCGGTTTCGCGAACAAACTTGATGACGGAGAAGCTGCATGCATGGCCGTCGCCAAGAATCGGAGCTGGCATCTCGCTACTGACGACAGGTTAGCCGCCAAATTGGCCGGACAGGTTGGAGTAACCGTGCTGACAACTGCCGAAATTCTAAAGCGTTGGGCTGTCAATACCAATGCGCCACGACACGAAATTGAAGCCGCTCTTCGGCGCGTCCGCCGCTTTGCAAAGTTCATCCCCCGACCTGGTGCATCAGAGGCTTCTTGGTGGCTGTCACATCTGTAAACCGGTGAATCGACATCAGAATCATTTTTCTCCTCTCGAAGAACAACTGAGGTGGCCCCCAAAAACTGGACCAGCAGTTAAGCTACACTTTCCTTGACCTGGAAGGGAGAGTTGAGTGATGGGGATAAGGAAGTCGAGGAAGCGACACGGAGCGG
>Ga0208492_1000879_pt1 | contig 22267 bp, 19 predicted proteins | sample Subbioar_CSW14AB_FD_184820 | JGI IMG/M metagenome (GOLD analysis project Ga0208492, IMG submission 184820) | Serpentinite rock and fluid subsurface biosphere microbial communities from McLaughlin Reserve, California, USA - CR12Mar_CSW14AB (SPAdes) | ecosystem: Environmental > Terrestrial > Deep... | reverse complement strand
CATCCGGATACGGTGGCCTAATTCAACAGATCCTAAATCATGATTATATCTAAAATCATGATTCAGCCGTATTTCGGGTACTTTAAATGATTTGGATAAGCCTGCATCAATCGGAGTGTTCAGATAATAAGCCAGCCCATTGGCTAATGTAAAATCCTTCAACAATTCATAACTCACTTGAGATTTTACAAACATTTGAGATTGTCTGTATGGAACTAAATTAATACGCTCCTGTATTTCTGCACTTAATGAAAGTTTTGGGGAAAGTTCGAAGTCTGAAGAATAACCGGCAACAGCCATATTCTGCTTAAGAATCGTTCTTGTCAGTTCCTGACCTTCAATATGGAAGGAATACAGACACATGAGCAATAAAACGATCCGTAATCTTCCTGAGATCAGTAACATATTTAAATTTGAACGAAAATAAATAAAGTGATCAGAAAAAGAAGTAAATCTAAAATCATAACAAAATATTTACCTACATCGTGCCGGAATATCATCCGATAGCAATAGAATCCTGTTTAGTATCTTTGCAGGATATAGAATATCAAAATATGATAGAAATCGGCAAATTCAATGAATTAAGGTTTATCAAAAAGACTGACAACGGTCTGATTCTTACTGACGGAGAGAAAGAAGTACAACTTCCATATGTTTTGGCTCCTGAAAGTGCAGAAATTGGCGATAATCTTCATGTTTTCGTATACATACACAGTGATGGGCGCTTAATGGCTACCACTGAAACACCACTTGCCCTGGTGAATGAATTTGCATTTCTGGAAGTCGTTGACGAAAATGAAAACGGGGTTTTTATGGACATGGGTATCGGAAAAGATGTATTCGTTCCGAAACAGGAGCAGAAACGACCGATGAAGATCGGACAGAAATATGTTGTTTATCTCTATAACGATGAAAAAACGGAGCGGATAACCGCATCCTCCTTCTTAAGCGATTTTATAGATCAGGATTCCCATGATTTGGAAGAAGGAGATGAGGTCACACTTCTAATCACTGAAGAGAGCGACCTTGGTTTTAGTGCAATCATTAACCAGCAGTTCATGGGATTGCTTTATCGCAATGAAGTATTTGAAGAACTGAAACCGGGTGATAAGAAGAGAGGCTTTGTCAAAAAAATCAGAGAAGGAAACAAGATCGATCTGAGTTTACAGGTGATTGGATTCAGGCATATTCTGGATCTGAAAGATGTTCTTCTGGAAAAATTAAAAGCAAGCAATGGCTCTATTTTACTTGGAGACAAAAGTTCACCTGAAGACATCTACAATCAGCTGAAAATCAGCAAAAAGGCTTTCAAGAAAGCTGCAGGCAGCCTCTATAAAGAAAGACTGATCGAAGTTTCGGACCATGAAATTAAGCTTGTACCAAAAGCAAAATCATAATCAGCATATTTTTGATGGTTTAATTAAACCGAATTGGTTATATTCAACTAACAATACTCGGATATTTTAAATTAGAAATCATGAAAACAGGTATTTTTTCCATCTTAATTATCAGTATGGGTTTAGGAGTTGCGGCACAGGTAAAAATTCCCTCTGCCGAAGTTCAGATTAAAACAGCATTATTATCAGCACCAGCTGATAAGCGTGATGGAGCTCTTGTTTTGGGTTATAATGAAAAAGGCGAACTGACGGAGTTGAGAAAAGGAAGCAATGAAATGATTTGTCTTGCTGATGACCCTAAGATTCCTGGATTGAATGTGGCGTGCTATCACAAAGATCTCGAGCCTTTTATGAAAAGAGGAAGAGATTTAAAGGCCAGCGGAAAAACTCCAAAAGAGATCATGGAAATACGAGATCAGGAAGCCAAAAGCGGTAAATTGATGATACCTAAACAACCTGCGTCCCTCTTTGTTTATACTGCCAAGCCTGAGAATTTTGATGCAATGACAGGATCAGTAAAAGACGGTTATCTGAGATATGTGGTTTATATACCCTATGCCACTGCTGAAAGTACCGGACTCCCCCTTAAGCCTGATGTTCCAGGTATGCCCTGGCTGATGGATCCGGGAACACACCGGGCTCATATTATGATTAGTCCGCCGCAGAAAAACTAATCTTCTCTTTTCTTAGAAACTTTAATGAACCGGGTTTATTGGGCCTTCATCATGAGTAGTTTTCCTATTCAGAAAGGCCTCCTTTTTCATACTTCTTGCAGCAACCACAGCGCTGATCAGCATTAATATTGCTCCTGCAAAAAATGGAGCACCTGCAAATTTAACTTCCACATCCGGTCTGGTAAACCAGGCGAACAAATTAGTCATCAGTAAAGGTCCGATAATCGAAGTTGCACTCATCAAACTAGTTAATGCACCCTGCAATTCACCCTGCTCATTTTTGGGAACATTTCCGGAGATAATAGATTGAAGTGCCGGGCCTGCGATTCCTCCAAGACAATAAGGAATTAAAAATATAAACATCATCCAGCCTTCGGTTGCGAAAGAAAACAGAAACAGCCCCAATGAATACAAGGCTAATCCAACATAAATACTCTTCTCATCACCCAATTTGGGATTAATATATCGAATCAGGCCACCTTGTACTATTGCTATAAGCAATCCTATAACAGTTAATGAAATCCCCATTAAGGTATTACTCCACTGAAATTTTTCTATGTTGAAAAATGTCCAGGTACTCTGAACTGCATGACCGGCGATGTAGACAAAAACCAGGGATACAATCAGGCCTTCAACACCTTTGTATTTCCTAAGCTGCAATAGAGAACCCAGGGGATTGGCCCGATTCCATTCAAAAGATCTCCGATGTTCTTTTGCAAGCGATTCCGGAAGAACAAAGTAGCCATATATTAAATTCAAAAAGGTCAGAACTGCTGCTGCCATGAAAGGAACTCTGGGACCAAGCTCACCCAAAAGTCCACCCAGACCTGGTCCTATAATAAACCCTAAACCGAATGCGGCTCCAATCATTCCAAAGTTTTTCGATCGGTTCTCAGGAGTACTGATATCAGCAATATAAGCTGTAGCCGTTGTGAAACTGGCACCGAATAATCCGGCAATCAGTCTTCCAATAAAAAGCCACCAGATCGATGGTGCCAGTGAAAGAAAAATATAGTCAATTCCAAATCCAAATAAAGAAAAAAGTAAAACCGGCCTTCGCCCATACTTATCACTCAGATTACCGATGATCGGTGCACAAATAAACTGCATGATGGCGTAGGCAAAAGTTAGCAAGCCGGCCCATTGGGAAGCTTCACTGATATCACCCTGAATCAGCTCCTCAATTAATTGAGGAAAAACAGGAATTATCAAACCCAATCCGATAACATCCAGCAAGAGGGTAATAAAAATGAAACTGACAGCGGCTTTGCGGGATTCAGGCATTATTTCCTATTCATATTTTCGACGATTAACTTAGGCAAAAATCAGCAGATTCTTAATTCTACTTCTGCAAAAATTAGTCAATAAAATGATAAAGGAACACTACTTCACCTTTAAAGGCAGGTTTATTCTGACCATTAATTTCCAGCTCAACTGAAAGAGAAGCTTTAGTTATCCCTCTCAGATTAGCAATTGAAGCTAATTTTGCTTTCAATCTTACTTCGCTGTCAACTACTACTGCCTGTGCAAATTTCAGACTTTCGATACCATAGTTAATCTCCATTTTCAGATTTCTGATATCAACAATCTGTTTCCAGAGATAAGGGATTAATGATAAAGTTAAATATCCATGTGCAATAGTTGCCTGAAAAGGTCCCTCTTTTGTAGCGCGCTCAGCATCGATATGAATCCATTGATGATCCAGAGTAGCATCTGCAAATTTTGAGATCTGTTCCTGACTTATTTTATGCCAGGCAGAAACGCCAAGATCTTTCCCCAGATAAGACTCAAATTCAGCATAGTTATTGATAAGCAGCATAATTCTTTTATAAGTAGATTAGTTCTGTATTTTTAATTTCAGACAGCGAATTTAGGGCTTTATTTCAAAAATGATTCCCGAATTTTACTCTATTTACAGACCTCCATTGTTTACATGCATCGTAGAGATCAAAAAAATAGTTTCAAAACAAAACCTGGTCTGGCCATTGCCTTATTCGGCATTATCCTGCTGATTTTCAGCCTGAAAAACTATCCGGAAACAGTTGAATTCTACTATTCCCGGCTTGTCTATCCTCTTATTAGCAAGGGGCTTCAATTCCTGTTTAACAGACTCCCTTTCAGTGCAGGAGATATTTTATACGTACTGATTGTTCTTACTATACCTGCTCTCATCTATCAGCTAATTAAACTCAGTTTAAATAAATCAATACATAAAGGTAATCGCCGAAGAATCATTCTGAATATAATTCTAGGCTTTGAAACAGCTTTGGTGCTTTTTTATCTGTTCTGGGCACTGAACTATTTCAGGGTGCCGGCAGCAGAGCGACTACATTTATCGCGGTTTAAGTATACAAATGAAGAATTATTTCAGCTTACCTCAGCCTTCATCGATTCTGCCAATACTTTACGTGTAAAAATTAAACCGGCACAATGGGAGCAAAGTAGTGATAAAATTTATACGGAATCTGCTGGATCAATCAGAGCACTTCCTGAGATTTACAATCCGGATAATCAATCTGCACCTGAGATTAAATCATCAGCTTTCAGCTGGCTGATAAATTATTTTGGAACTGCAGGATATTTTAACCCTTTCACCGGTGAGGCACAGATAAATTCAGAAATCCCAGTTTATCTTAAGCCTTTCGTAGCCTGTCATGAAATGGCTCATGCCATAGGTTATGGCAGAGAGGATGAAGCCAACTTTATCGGATTTATCAGTGCCGGTAAATCATCCGATCCAATGCTGAGATACTCTGCCTATTATCTCGCTGTTCAGGAATTTATGAGAGAAACAGCAAGAGTTGATACTGTGATGTTTGCAACACTTAAAAGTAAAATCTCTGGTCCCTTTATGTCTGATTTAAAACATGAAAAAGCATTTTGGGAACAATATAGAGGAGCTTTAAGAAGGTTCAGCAGTATATTCTATGATCAATATCTCAAAGCAAACAAGCAGCCTGAGGGACTTCAAAACTATAACCGTATGATTATTCTGACGATGGCTTATTACAAAAAAAGGGGGCTTTTGCCGCCCCCTGATTAATTATTTTCCTAATGCCAATCTGGCTTTAGTGGTAGTATAATTTAGTTCAAATAATATCTAAAAATGATAATTTACGTTGGAACCAACTTGAAAAATAAGATTGTCTTTGCATTATACCCAATGCAATAATTATAGCTCTGATATTCGTGTTACTTAAAGGGCCTTACTAAAACTTACTTCCTATCTTGAATCACTATCTAATGACTATATGACTTAAAACTGAATGACAGGATATTTATATGGAATAAGGATATAATTTTTATAATCTTGCCCTGTAAACGTGGCATGAATCTCGTTTTTAATTCTCAAGTAGATTTCATGAATTTCCCGGGGTCTTATCAAAGTATTTTTATTCATAGTGGCAAAAAAACCTCCTTCTATACGCCCATTCTGTTCAAACCAGACCCTTATTCCTAATTTTTCCTTATTTTCCCTTAACTGGGGTAACTTATCTTTCAGAATTTCCTGAACAATTCTTTTTACATTATCAAAATTTACATGAATATCTGATCTAAGAACTGGAAGTGGATCTTTGATAAGCGGACCCGGATAGCCCTCAGCGTATTTACTATCCATACTGCCTACACCTATAATAGATCCATTGGTCACTATTATTTCATAATCAACCCCGTCAATCCTCATTTTTCCAGGTTCAAAATTCGATTGGGAATATGAAACTGTAGAATCCAATATCAGAATAGCAAAAAATAGTGCCAACTTCCTCGCAAAACTATAAATCAAATTCACTTGTAGATTGAGCTTGAATTATTTTGAATTATTGATCATTAAACCTTAGGGAATTCTCCTCACCTTTAAAAATAGCATATGGTTATATTCCATGTGTTCTTATCACCTTTCCCCTCAATTACGTCTCATTTAAATTACCCTAACCAATTATTTTCCCAATGCCACTTCCCTGGCTTTGGTAGTTGTGTAATATTTAGCAATCATATTTGGGACTTCCCAGTCCGGAAGCTTACCATCTTTCAAACACTGAAGGTATTTTTGAGTAACCTGAGCAAAATGATCTTCGTGACCCACTTTATACTTTTCAGGAATGATTACCTCCCAGCCTGTAGCAATTTTCTTTAACTCAACTCCGGGATATTTCAGGTTTATCTGCTTCAAATCTGCCATCAGATCTTTCTCATAAGCGGTGATATCTGTTCCCTTTGCAGGTTCGATATACAATACCGGCTTAAAGTTTTGTTCCTTACCCTGCTTGATTACCGCACTAGATCTCGTACCACGCATCACAGAGAAATGAGTATCACCGGTTCCTTCAGGTGCCTGAAAATCCCAGGTAACTGAGATTTTAGCATGAATACCCTTTAAGCGATAATTGATCTCACCATTTGAATAGGAGCTTAAAATTCCATCTTTTACATCGGCTTTTAAATAATCAGGGTATTCCTTTTTTAGAGTAACCTTCTCAAACTGCTCTGCAGTTAGAGTTGTAGGCCAGCGCTTGGCAGAAACAATCTCCACATCCTTTTTATAGTCCAGAATCTGCTCAGGAAAAACTTCCCACTGCACCAGATCCACTAGATGGGTAGTAATATCTGTAATACCTTCACCCTGCTGTTTCACATCAAAAAACCATGCCGGTCTGACCAGAGGTTTGCCAGAAACATTTTTAAAGAAATGGTGCACACTCACTTTAGTTACTGATGGGTTCTCAGGACTACCTTTTTCAAGCTCCCCAAATGCCGGAAGGTGTGCAAACTCTTTCTGCAAAATACTGTTAATCTCAAAGCGCTCAGTCATGATATCATATAAAAGCACCTTATTCTTTTCTGCCGTTTCAAAAGCCTTAACCAGTTTCTGAAACCCTTCAGTATCTATAGCCATTGGCTTATCGGCCAGAACATTCAGCCCAGCTTCAACCGAGCGGCTGATATAATCTGTTTTCAGTTTATTGTTTCCCGCAATAACAACCACATTTCCGGCCTTATCCTGAATCATTTTATCCAGGTAATCAGCCCCGGTATACACATTTTCCTTCCAGGAGGTAGGATGTTCTGCACGGGTATTGTAGCTATCCACCAGGTTTAGGTGAGAAGTCAGTTCCTGCCCTTCAGGAGCATATACATGCACCACCGAGTCAATCTCATCGTACATGGATTTTTGAATCAGGGCAGAATGAAAATGACCCGGATCAAGGGTAATTAACTTAATCTTATTATCCTTTTCCTGAACTTTTTCCTTGCCACTGTTACAGGATGATGCCGCAATAATAACCATGCAGTTTGCTAATACTAATTGTTTGAAATTTTTGATTGCCATAATGTTCAATAAGATTCTGTCTTAATTTAAACAGAAGTACAAATTATACTATTTTCTCTAAAGTTATTGACTTTAATTTTGGAGCGAGCAACTGCACACCGGTAAATGCAATCAGATAGGCACAGCCGGCAAATATGAACAAGGAGACGTAGCTACCGGTAGTTTGAAGCAGAAATCCGCCAATGGTGGCCCCGAACATCCCCCCAACTGCTCCCAACATGCTACCAATGCCCACTACCGACCCAACTACCTGCCTTGGAAACATATCCGTAGTGAGCGTGAACAAATTTGCAGACCATGCAGAATGCGCAGCTAAAGCCAGACCGATTAACCCTACTGCAACCCATAATTCAGTAGTTTGTGCAGCAAAATAAACAGGAACCACGCATAAGGCTGAAGCCAGCATAGTAGCTTTACGGCTCTTATTTACTGTCCATCCGCTTTTAATCAAAGCAGAAGAAGCCCATCCTCCAACAATACTTCCAAAATCGGACATCAGATATATCACAATCAGTATCGGGCCAATTTTATCTATTCCTATATTGTAGTTGGAGTAAAAAAACTTAGGTAAAAAGAACAGGAAGAATGAAAATATTGGATGGGTCATAAATGCTCCAAAAGCAAATGCCCAGGTTTGACGGTACTTTAATAACTGAATCCATGGAATTTTGATCTGAGGCTCTGGAGGGTCACTGCTGATGTATTCCAGTTCTGCAGCTGACAACCGGGGATGTTCCTGTGGAGATTTGTACATCCATAACCAGAATGCAATCCAAACAAAACCAATGGCACCGGTAATGACGAAAGTCATTTGCCATCCGTAATGAATAGCAATAAATGGAACCGTCAGAGGGGCAACAATAGCACCTACACTTGCTCCTGAGACAAAAATACCAGTTGCCAGAGCTCTTTCCTTTCTTGGAAACCATTCCGACACTGCCTTAAGCGCTGAAGGAAAATTTCCTGCTTCACCTAATCCCAAAAGGAAACGTACCACAGCAAAACCAAACAGGGAACCAACTATTGCATGAAGCATGGTAGCGATACTCCAGAATCCGATGGCAATCATTGCTCCCATGCGGGTACCAATTTTATCGAGTAGATGCCCCATAAAAAGAAAGCCGATAGCATATGCTGCCTGAAATGACGAAACAATAAACCCGTATTCAGAGTCCGTCCAGCTGAATTCCTTTTGAAGCTGAGGAGCCAGAATTCCGAGTACCTGACGATCAACAAAATTGATTGTTGTTGCCAAAAAAAGCATAGCACAAATTTTCCAGCGATAAAAGCCGGTAGCTCTGTCTGAAGATCTGATCATTTTCGCTCAGTTATTTCATGGATCATTACGATTGCCCCCAATATTGGCGGATATTCTAAAAAATCAGGCTTTGTCAGGTAAAAGAGGAATTAGACCTTTTCAATCAGATATAAAAAATAAGAACCTTGCTAATCGGTAAGGTTCTTATTTTTTTAATTTAAACTTTAGGCTCCCAGCCTTTTTGATACTCTCTGGACCAGAGTTTCATTGCACCCGGATCGTTTTTAATACGCCCATTCGCCGGATCAATATTCAATGTTCTGCCGGTACGTTGAGCAATATTTCCAAGCTGACAAAGAAGGGTACTCTTATGCCCTCCATCAATGTCTGAAGCTAAAGGTGTGCCGCTCTTAATGGCACTGAAGAAATTCTGAAGGTGGAAAGCATCCAGTGCCTGTGAGGGACTTGTAAGACTACCAGTATCCACTTTAACCTCATTCTTAGCTTCCTTGATAAGGTTATTCTTTAAGTCGAAGGCTTTATAAGCATTCCCTCCACCAATAACCAAAGTGCCATTTTCACCGTAGAAAATAACTCCTACAGTACTTCCCTCAATCGGGAATGGATTACAGCTTCTGCCTTCCCATGATATGGTCGATTTATTCCCAAACTCAATAGTGATATTCTGAGTATCCGGAGTCTCCCAGTCATCCTGATATCTGTATCTTCCACCGGCCGAAGTTACTTTGGTAGGATAATCAACCTGAAGTCCCCAGCGGGCAAGGTCAATCATGTGCGTACCATTATTCAAAGCCTCGCCTGTACCCCAGTGCCAGAACCAGTGCCAGTTGTAATGAATCAGGTTATCCTTCAGGTCGCGACGAGGTGCGGGACCTTGCCACAGATCATAATCCAGCCAATCAGGCACAGCAATTTTTTTTCCAACTCCAATAGATGCACGGTTATTAGTATACCATGTTTTAGCGAAATACGGACGACCAATAATTCCACCATGTAACTCAGCAATACCGGCAGCAACATTCGGCCACGAACGGCGTTGGTTACCCATCTGAATCACATTTTTATATTTCTTAGCTGCTTCTAAAAGTAATTCACCTTCACGGGGATTATGGCTACATGGTTTTTCAAGATAAACATGTTTTCCAGCTGCAGAAGCCAACAAAGCTGCAGGGGCATGCCAATGATCAGGAGCTGCAATAACCAAGGCATCAAGATCCTTTACTTCCAATGCCTTCCTGAAATCCGGCTGAGCCATCGGCTCCTTATTCTGAATTTTACTTACCGTGCTGATGCATTTTTCTGCTGCACGTTTATCTACATCACAGATAAAACGAACTTCACAGTTTTTCTGAGCTGCAAAATTAGAAGCTAATGCAAGTCCGCGACTGTTTACACCCATCATTGCGACCTGAACACGCTCATTTGCGCCCAGGATTCGTCCGTAACTTTTTGCACTGAATCCAGGTAAAACACCTCCAATCGAAAGTGCTGCGGCACCTGTTACCGTCTTCTTAATAAAATCCCTGCGGGAATCTGAATTTTTCATAAATCTGTGGTTGTGGACTAATTGTCCAAATTATTCGGTTGAAATTTTAATGATTAAATGGAATACTCATTCTTCCAGTATTGTGTTTTCTCTGTTTCAGCTGCAGCATTGCCCATGTGAACAGCGATAGCCACATCTCTTCCTGTTTTTACACTTGACGCCGGCTTTTTCCCTGTCCGGATACACTCGGCAAAATCAATCAAGGCATAAGTTGTAGGATCTTGCTGCTTTTCAAATTCAATAGGCTTTCCTTTACCTCCGGGAAGCACCTCAACAGTAGCACCGGTAACACCATCAACAGTTCCAAGTGTTTTGGTAGTTGCTTCAGAATAAATGTACGCCTGATCTCTTAGTATCTCAATTGTTCCCTTAGAACCTAAAATACGCATGGAATAACCTTTAAATTCATTTGAAAGTATAGAGGTTACACTCGCCTTTACCCCATTCGGATACTCATAAACTAAACGGATATTATCAAAAGTCTCTCTGCCATCCTTCCAGTAATCTATCCCTCCAAAGCCTGCGACCTTCAATGGGTGGCTATCTGTCATCCAGTTCACAATATCAATTTCATGAGCACTTAACTCAGACAATACCCCTCCGCAATATTCTTTGTACATCCTCCAGTTAATTGCGCGCTCCATTTTAGGATCACTTACCGGCTTACGCCAGTTCGAATTACGGTTGTACTGGCATTCATAATGAGTAATCTGTCCAATCCAGCCTTTCGAAATTATCTCCTTAACTTTCATGTACATGGAATAATACCTGTACTGATGACCAACCTGAAATACAAGGTTTGATTTTTCTACCCTTCTTACCAGATCAAGAGCTTGCGGTATATCGTAAGCCATGGTCTTTTCCATGTAAATATGCTTACCGGCTGCCAGTGAATCAACCGCCATCGGATGGTGCAGATAAAGCGGTGTAGCTATTATCACAGCCTGAACCTGTTTGTCCTGCAACAACTTCTTATAGTCAGTATATCCCTTAGCTCCCTTTGAGGCATATTTTAAACCGCCCTGCAGATTCTCTGGAATAATATCACAACAGGCAACAAGCTCAAAGCCTGGAATCTTTGACATCAGATTTACTAAGCCCTGACCACGGCTTCCGGAACCTATCAGACCAATCCGGATCTTATCCTGCGCTAAAGACAAACTATTTATGTCTAATCCCTCATAACCAAAAGCCGTAAGACCGGTTAAAACCAATGCTCCCGTACTTAAAAATTTTCTCCTTGAATGATCCGTATTTTTCATTGCTTTAAAACGTCAGTTATTTACTTTTAGGAACCTTCGCATACACAGAAGCTAAGGTCACCGGAGTTCCTCCTTTGCGTTTACTTTCATCTGCAGCTTCCATAAACGCACAGATGTCGAGAGTATCCACTGAACTCACCGGAACAATGCCACTTGTGAAGAAATCGGTAATTTGCTTCAATAATGGATTATACCCCCCATATTCACCAATCTGAACTGTGGATTTTTCGGCAAATACAGTTCCCCCGTATCCCAGTTTACCTGAACGAACACCACGAAAAGTTCCAATCCTGCCATCATTCCAGGTACCCACAACCACATCTGCATCAGGAGTATTAATCCTGACTACCTGCTTACAACCCGGACCCATTACTGTAAAAAGCGACTCTACGCCATGAATACCATACCAGAACAAATCGGGATGAGTACTCTCAAGATGGCATGGGCTGTAGGTCTCAGCTCCAAGAACTTTCCCATATTTACCTCCCGCAATTTCCTGAGCACCCACTGAATAACGAAGTGAAGAAGCAGAGAAAACAGCCACATTAGCTTTCTTTGCCGCATCAAAAATGGCAGTTGCATCTGCTAAAGATGCTGCTATAGGTTTATCAATAAAGAAACGCTTACCTGCTTTGATTACCTGCATAGCCTGCTCGCGATGAAGTCTTCCGTCATTGGTTTCGAGAAGAACAAAATCTACCTTATTTAAAAGGTCAGCAATTGAATCAGTAATTTCTACTCCAAGCTTCTTTACATCTTCAATATATCCCGGAATGCGGTCTGTACTGCTTTTTATGGTTTTGGTACCATAAGGATAAGCTGCAACCACTTTATATCCGCCAAATTCGGGTGATGGATTAGGTCCATTCAATGCTTTGGTAAAAGCAATACTATGAGAGGTATCCAATCCAATGATTCCTATTCTCTTTCCGGTCTGATTTACCGCTGAATTAAAGATTTTCGCAAAGCTTTCTGCGCCAATTCCTATTCCCGCAGCTGTGAGGGCTGTGGCTTTAATGAATGATCTGCGATTTTGTTCTGATTTCATATTTTAGATAATTTATTATAGCTATTTCAGATTGAACCATTTAATATCAATCTGCATTACGAAAAGTAGGACAAAGCTGTCAATTATGCAAATATTACATTATGGTAAATTAACCAATAATTCAAATTAACTGTTTAACTCAGGCCTGAATTGGGGTCATCTTAGGTACCAGAATTCTGAACATTAAGAACCAGGCAATCAGGTATGCAGTGCCACAGAACAGGAAAAGCAAGTAATACCCGGTTTGAATATGGCCCAATGCTTTATAATGGTCGAGTAGTGCCCCGGCAGTTTTTGCAACTGTAATGTTACCTAAACCACCACACATTCCTCCAATACCGATTACTGCTCCGATTGAACTTTTAGGGAACATATCAGAAACAGTAGTCATAATATTTGCCGACCAGGCCTGATGAGCAGACATTCCAATACCTATAATGATTACAGCATACCACATACTAAATGATCCGGCCCATTGAGAAAAAACTACCATCAACGGAAAAATTGCATAAATCAGCATGGAGGTTTTTCTGGCTCTCACCATGGTCCAGCCCTTGTTTTTGGTAAACCACATAGGTAACCAGCCCCCTGCAATACTGCCGATACCGGCTATGGTATAAACTACTGCGACCGGGAAACTTACTTCAAGACCTTTCAGACCATATTCAGAAATTAAAAATGCTGGTAACCAGAACAGGAAGAACCACCAGACTCCATCAGAGAGAAACTTTCCAACAGCATAGGCCCAGGTTTGTCTGTAGGTAAGTAATTTAGTCCATGGAATAGCCGGAGCTGCATCTCCGTTTTCTAATTTAGGGGTATCGTCATCACTATTAATATGAGCCAGTTCTTCAGCAGAAATACCTTTATGCCGCTCAGGGGTTTCGTAGAGAAGAAACCAGAAAATCAGCCATAAAAATCCTACGGCACCGGTTATAATGAATGCCATCTGCCAGCTGTATGTAACTGCCAGCCAGGGCACAACCAATGGTGCAATAACAGCCCCGATATTCGTTCCGCTGTTAAATATGCCTGTTGCAAATGCTCTTTCACGTTTCGGGAACCACTCTGCCACTACCTTGATAGCTGCAGGAAAATTTCCCGCTTCCGTAACCCCTAAAAATGCTCTGACCACTCCAAATCCGAAGGTAGTTTTTACAAACGCATGCAATATTGCAGCTATACTCCACAAAATCAAGGAGATAGCATAACCCATCTTACTGCCTATCCTGTCAATAATACTTCCAACTCCCAACATACCCAAAGCATAGGCCAGCTGAAACGCTGCAACTACATTGGAATAGTCTGTTTCAGTCCAGTTGAACTCCTTTTCAAGATATGGTTTCAGCAGACTGATTACTTGTCTATCCAGGTAATTGATGGTAGTTGCAAAGAAAATCAATGAACAGATTGTCCAGCGATAGTTAGTCATTTTCTGCATTCGGGTAGATTTTATGTGTGTGTAAATAGTCTGAATAATCTTCTCATCAGAGATTGAAATACTTCTTAGCGTTAAAGTAAGAAATATTTGCAACCATATTACCTAACCAGTTGATATCGTTTGGCAATTCTCCATTCTCGACATCATTTCCAATCAGATTACACAGAATTCTCCTGAAATATTCATGTCTTGGGTAAGACATAAAACTTCTGGAATCCGTAAGCATTCCTATAAACTGGCTGAGCAATCCCATATTGGACAAAGCATTGATCTGATCAATCATCCCTTGTTTCTGATCAAGGAACCACCAGGCAGATCCAAACTGTACTTTTCCTGCAACTGTTCCATCCTGAAAATTACCACACATTGCAGCAATCATTTCATTGTCGGCAGGATTAAGGTTGTAGAGAATAGTCTTTGCCAGTTGGTTTCCGGAATCCAGTTTATTAAGGAAGCGGGATAAGCTTTGAGCCTGAGAAAAATCTCCAATGGAATCAAAACCTGTATCCGGGCCAAGTTCTCTCAGCAATCTTGAATTATTATTCCTTAAAGCTCCCAGATGAAACTGCTGCACCCAACCTTTCTCATGATCCCATAATGCCAGAGTATAAAGCATACACGATTTAAACTTAAGTCGCTCGGAAGAGCTCAAATCCTGTCCGGAAAGGATTCTGGAAAAGATCTGATCAATTTCAGCATCCGTATAATCCTCACAGTAAATCTGCTCTAAACCATGATCCGACACGATACAACCTGTATTGGCAAAATGATCATGTCTGCTTTTTAGTGCCCTCAGATAATCGCTGAAATCCGAAATCTGTATACCACTAATTTTTGAGAGTTCAAGTATATAGCGGTTTAACTCAGCAATATTATCCGCATTCATAGCCTTATCCGGACGGAAGGAAGGTAAAACCTGAACTGAAAATCCATCTTCTTTTATCTGTTGATGATATTTCAGGTCATCCAGAGGATCATCGGTTGTTCCAATACTGTGCACATTCATCTTTTTGATCAGATTTCTGACAGAATATTCAGAAGATCTCAGTTTTTCAGAACATTCATCATAAATCTTTCTGGCTGTTTTCGGGGAAAGAATCTCATGAATATCAAAATAACGCTGAAGTTCGAGATGAGTCCAGTGGTAAAGCGGGTTTCTAAATGTATAAGGAACGGTTTCAGCCCATTTTTCAAATTTCTCCCAATCGCTCGCATCTCCCGTAATATATTTTTCGGAGATCCCATTTGCACGCATTGCACGCCACTTATAATGATCGCCATACAACCAGATCTGGGTAAGGTTCTCAAAATTTGAATCTGAAGCGATCTGATCAGGTGGCAGATGGCAGTGATAATCTACAATAGGCAAGCCGGCTGCATATTCATGATAAAGGGTCTGAGCTGTAACAGTCTCAAGTAAAAAGTTCTCGTCTAAAAATTTCTTCATTTCAATGATCCAATTCCGGCCTATTGATCAAGACCGGCAAACAACCTAATATCGTAAAATTTTAATTATTAGATCAGGTTAAGATAATTGAATCATTTAGAATATTGCTGATTTATAAGGGTGGTAGTCTGCTCTGTTGTCAGACCCAATAATGATATTTTATTCTATAAAGGATATTTTTAGTATTTTCTCGGGATGAATTCAATACCGATAACCTCTGCAGGATTAATTATTTGTTCAATAATTATTGCATTTAGCGGGAGCAAGCTGTCAAAATATGGGGATATCATAGCGGGATTAACCGGAATGGGAAGAGCCTGGATGGGTTTGATACTCATGGCTGCTGTCACTTCTTTACCCGAACTATTTTCCGGTATAAGTGCTATTGTAGTTATGAACTCACCTGATATTGCAGTAGGAGGAATTATGGGTAGTCTTTCATTCAATCTGGTTATTCTGGCCATTCTCGACTTTTTTGTTCCGGAGAAACCACTTTCCTCTATTGTAACCAAAAGCCATGTTCTGGCAGGCTTTTTAGGAATGATCCTTGTTACCCTGGCTGTTATTGAAATACTTTACAGCAGCTTGATGCCTGATATAGGATTAATCAGCACATTTCCCATTGTACTGGTTATTTCTTATATAATTACGGTTCGTATCATTTATGAAAATGAACAAAGAATAAACGGAAATGGCATAACTAAATCCCCTCAAAGACTTGTAAACAGTATTAATCTGAGGACTGCTGTAAAACGCTATATTTTCTATGCTGCCTTTGTAGTGATTTCAGCTCTTGCGCTACCCTATTTTGCAGATAATCTGGCTATTGAAACCGGGCTAAATAAATCATTTATAGGAACCCTGATGGTAGCCGCCACAACCTCTTTACCTGAACTTGTTGTGTCGATAGCTGCAGTACGTATAGGGAGTATGGATATGGCAGTAGGAAATCTTTTAGGCAGTAACCTGTTCAATATGTTTATTTTAGCATTCAATGATTTTCTGTACAAAGGGCCATTACTATTAGCCAGCGGCCCAAATCATGCACTGAGCGGTTTAGTGACAATTCTTATGACGGCAGTCGTTGGAATAAGTATTCTTGCAGGATCTCCCAAGAAAAGGTTTTTATTAGGAATAGATGCAATCATATTAATTTTGCTCTACTCAGCTCTAATTACTGCACTTTACTTTTTAGGCTGAATCAGTTAAAAGAAGCCAATAGCTTAATCTCGTTTCTGTAAAGAATAATCTTTTTATCATTCTCCAGCTGCTTCAGTAAACGGGAAATAACTACTCTTGAAGTCGCCAGTTCATCAGCTATCAGCCCATGAGATGCCTTAACAACACTGGAGCCGGTAAGCCGTTGTTTTTCTTTAAGATAGGAGATGAGGCGTTCATCGAGTTTATGAAAGGCAATACTTTCAATTGATTTAAGCAATTCGATAAAACGCTCATTAAAACTACGCATAATATAATTTTTCCAACTCGGATAAGTGCAAAGCCAGTCGTCGAGCTTAACATGAGGTATGGCGATAAGTTCAACCGTATCTTCAGCCATTGCTTTTACCTCACTTTTTTTGGCTTCAAGGCAGCAGCTGTATGCCATAGAACAGCTTTCATTATCTGACAGGTAATACAAAAGAATTTCATTTTCCTTCTCATCTAGACGGTATACCTTCACAGTGCCTTTCAGCACAATTGGCATCATACGAACATACTTACCATAATCCATAATCAAATCACCATCATTGAAGGTCTGAAAGATTCCAAACTGCTGGATTTCCTGAATTAATTGTGGTTCAAAAATTGTTTTTAGCCTGTCAAGATTCGCTGTCATCAGAAATGAAAATTTAATACCAGATTAGATTGCCACATATTGACTTTATTAATTACCATTTTGCTGTTATCATAGGTTTCGCCATTCCTTAATTTGGCTATGAGCAGCAACTGAGCTTCAAGTCCCTTGAGACCCTTATCAAAGGTATATCTAAAATCTGTATTTATCTGCGTATAGGCAGGCATTCCATATTTATTTAATCGGTAATTTTTCACATCCGGCAAATCATAGTATCCGGCAGCCAAAGAGGTTCTGAATTTGGTCGCCGGTATTTTATAGTCAAATTTCGCCATTATAGCATGTACATCGCCAAAACCTTCATTTCTTTCTCTTGGAAGAAATGTAAAAAACGGATCTCTGCCCCATTCTCTTGGAATCAGGTAACGCCCTTCAGCTGTGATCCGGTTATAGTTGAGCGATGCCTCCCAATCCTTTTTTTTAAGAGCCAGTTTCGTACCAAAGCTGAGTGAACCTGCTCCTGCAGGGAAATAAGTATGCCGCTGATCAGGATTACCACCCTGATTTACCGCATCCTGTCTGATAAGCTGAGCTGCAATCAGTAGTTTCGAATTATTTTTTAGCGTAAGACTAAAATCCGTTTGCAGCATTACTGAATTGAAAACATTTTCCGTATACATATTCCAGGCCTGAAGCTTAAAATCCCTGCCAATATTATAATGAACACCAGCTAATGCAATCCCCCTGCTGTTAATTTGCCCGGCATAATCTGAAGGAATTCCGTCAGGGCTAAGACCTGAAGGATAAATACCAATAGTTTCTCCGACATTAAACCATTTAATTGTACTTCTTGGTGAAATGGAGTAGAGCCATCCGCCTTCAATTCTAATATTCTTAAACTCATTAATTTCGGCCCAGACACCCTCCACAGCAGTTGGACGCATACGACCATCCTGCAGGTTTATAAAGGGCGTGTTCAATGACTGCCTGCCAAACTTAAGCGAAGATTTTTCATAGTTATACTTCACATAAAACTCCTCCAGACGATCAATATCCTTTTTATTTGAACTGTCAATAATATCAAACAATCCAATCTCATACCTGTTTAACTGTCCGGTTCGAGGATCAGGCTTTGTCATATCCGATGAGCCGATATTGAAAGTATAGAAACCACTGATTGCAAACTGAAAATTGTGAAATTTTGCCGTTTCAAATCTTAAGCCACCGCCCACAGCATTAGCATAATAATCAGTAAGATCTTTCTGATTATCGGTATACATATTAAAATATCTGAAATGCCCCTGTACTTTTCCTCCCTTAAAGGCCGCGAGAACTGTATTACTGTCTATCTTAAGCTGTTCACTGTTCTTATACATTTCGGGACGCTCAGAAATATCCTGATGTTGGGCCTTTAACATACCAGGAAATGCAAAAATCAGGGTAAAAAATGCCCCATATATGAAGTTTTTCATATTTAAAATCAATATTAAAATTTAGTTTTAGAACATCAGAGCTTGATATAGCTCCAGCCTTCCTGCTGTTTTTTAGCAATTTCAAGTACTCCTGAAATTACCGTTCCTGCGCCATCTATGAGTTGATCTTTACCGACATTGCGCTTCTTCATTGCAAATTCGCAGGCTACAAAAGCCACACCCTTATCTGCATAGGCTTTAATTTCCTTTTGAACTACTGAACTGCTTTTTAAAAGCATATTCAGTCCTCCGCCATGACAAACCACTTCTACCTTAAGTTCTGGAGCAACGCTGTAATAGTTTTTGAGCTGATTCATTAATGTTTGATGGATTACCGTATCTGCAGATGTAAGCTGAAAGACTATTTTTAGCGACTGATAGGCAGCGGCACGAGTATCTGAAGTACTTTGACTTTGTGCCTGAGTATTAATCACGAACAATGATAATATCACAAAAAAGATAAGTCTTTTCATAATTAAAGCAGGTTTTAGGTAAACTGATAATCCACCCCAGTAACCTGAGTCAGTAATGACTGCGGAGCATCCAATACTTTTGCTGACACCGGTGGTGTTGGAGTTACAGGTGAATATACGCTTAAATATTCTTTTAATACAGAATGCAGCGTAAATGGTGTGTTACGGGCATCTTTTACTCCACGCATACGACATAGCATATCTGCCGGATCTCCATCCCGTTCACAGGCGCATATTCTGTACATTTTTTCAGGATCAAGCATCCTCCCATTTACTTCGGCACTTTGTACCCTCTTACCATTTTCGCCATAAGCGTTAAAACTGATGTTCATTCCCTTGAACTTAATCACCCATCCACCAAATCTTTGTGATGCATCTTTGGCAAAAACATTATTCAACTCTTTTTCAAGCCAGTCCAAAATTTGTTTTCCGGTAACAGAGCCTGTTCTGACCGTACTATCTACAGGAAGCATGTCGAAAATATAGCCATTTGTGATCGGAATGTTACCGGTTGAATCAGGAGTAGCCTTGGGAGGGCAAAATCTGAAACCATTTGAAAGCACAATATCAGCTTCAGAAATTTTCCATTTCAGAGCATCAAGAATCATGGTATCTATCGTATTTTCGATAACAAAGTATCTGTATAGTGGAAGAGTACTGTAGCCCACAATCTTGTTGATATCTTCTTCAAAAGGTAGTTCAATATTTTTTATCAATTCAGAAACCTCTTTATCTGCTTTATACTGATCAACACCAATTTCTACAAGTGAGTAGGTATCATTTATCACCTCACCATCTTTAATAGTCAAATCAAGTTTACCAACAAATGAACCAAATGCTCCTGGTTCTACGACCTTTGAGTATTTACCCTGAATAGGATTTCTTACTCGCTCATGGGTGTCTCCTCCAAGTATATAATCAACTCCCTTACATTCAGGAAGGTTTGCCAGATGAATCTGTTGGGAAAGACCCAGATGCGAAAGGAGTAATACATATGAACACTGTTCCTGATTACGTAAAACATCTACATAATGAGCCAGATTTTCCTCAGGCTTGGCATAAATAATTCCCTTACTATAATTTGGGGATTGCCTCACAGGAACTAAATGGTCAGTATAGCCTAAAAATCCAATCTTTACACCCCCAACTGTCCAGATATGGTAGGGTTGAAAAATTAACTCTCCCTTTTTACCATTTCCAAGATCATGATACATATTAGCACAAACCTTAGGAGCAGTTAAAGATCCCAAAAGAGTCTGCATCGCTTTTTTATAATAGATTACCTCCCAATTGCCGGGAAGATAAAGATCATAACCAAGCTTATTTAAAACAGGAACTATCGCTTTGCCGGTAGTTTTAACCGATAGTTCGCTTCCCTGAAACATATCCCCGGTATCTACTATAAACGTATTAGGATTCTTTTTTCTCTCCTTATTCAAATAAGAAGCAAGACGTGCGTAACCACCGGTTTTGCGAAAAACAGCCTTTTCATTCTCCCAGAATAACTCATCATGGGAATGAAGCTGACAATGTACATCAGTCGTCTGGAGAATTGATATGGTAAATTCTTTATTTTCGGATAAATCTGCCTGATCTTTTCCTTTCGCAAATGAAATTAATGGTTCAGCAGAAACCAGAGCTGCTCCGGCACCCATAGTACTTACCTTCTTTATAAAATCTCTCCGGTTGTTTTGCATTTATTCTTATCGCTAAACCCGTGTATTCTTCGGTCTTATACTTTTGAATTACCGCTTATCTCAAATTTTTTCTTCTGCCCCTCAACAATTGGCTTGAACGGTCCGAATTTATGCTGCTTCTCTGAAAAACTATCAGAATATGGCCCAAAAGGATGATCAACAGGTTTTTTTGATTGATCCGGCCAATCTTTTGGAACATTAATATGCGGACGTGACTGAGAATTAATATACGCGGCCACATCCCATGCCTCCTCATCTGTTAACACGGTGCTTTCATGAGTTACGCCCATTGGCATATTATTTTTCACATATTTCGCAAAGTTTGAGATGCGATATAATCCGGCTCCGTCATTATAGCTGTTTTTACCCCATAAAGGCGGAAAAGTATATTCTGATTTGTCGGGATTCAGTACTCCGGATCCATCAGGCTGGTGACAGCTCTGACATTTTCCGGCATAAACTGCTTTTCCAAGAACCGGATCTGCAGCTCTCTCGAGATAAGGAAGATCCTTAAATCCTGAACCTGCCGCCTTCTCTCCTTTAGCCACATTGCTGCCAAGAAAATTGATATATGCCACAATTGCTTTCATCTCTTTTCCATCTTCAGCCAATGCCTTTCCATTCAGACTCCTTTCAAAGCAATCATTAACCCTTTTTTCAATCCCTTCTTTCGTTCCACTTCTTGCCCTGAACTTAGGATACTGAGAAGCTACAGACCCATAATTATTGCCAAATACTGCAGTTCCGGCCTGAAGATGACAATTCTGGCAGTTCATACCATTACTGATCTGCATTACTGAACCCTGCGGACCAAGATATCTGGAAGTATGGGCAATCAGTTCCTTTCCATATTCAACCTGTTCTTTCTGTACCGGATCTGCAATCGTACTCACATCCGGGGCAATCCAGTATTCGACAACTGCTTCCTTAAGTTCAGAAACAATAACCGGAGCATCCTCCATCTTCACCACAGTTCTTTTAGGCATTTTACTCACATAATAGCCTACCGGAATGGCAATTAGGATCAATATCAAAAAGGCCATGGCCAGAATCAGTTTATTAATAACTGAAAACAGCTCTTTCAATATATCTTGCTTCTCAGGCATACTGATAAACTTTAATGAGGCAACTTGTCCTTAATCAAACCGTAGAAATATGTTCCGACTATGGCAAAGAAAAATACAATAGCCATGGCCCAGTATCCATAACCGATATTCACGACCATCGGACCCGGACAAGCTCCGCTTAATGCCCAGCCCAATCCGAATATAGATCCACCAATCAGGTAACGGGCTACCGATTTATCTTTAGGATTAAATACAATCGGGTTCCCATGAAAATCTCTGATACTGAACTTTTTGATTAAAGCGACACCTGTTACCCCAAGAGTAACTGCGGTACCAATAA
>Ga0208492_1000878_pt1 | contig 22277 bp, 18 predicted proteins | sample Subbioar_CSW14AB_FD_184820 | JGI IMG/M metagenome (GOLD analysis project Ga0208492, IMG submission 184820) | Serpentinite rock and fluid subsurface biosphere microbial communities from McLaughlin Reserve, California, USA - CR12Mar_CSW14AB (SPAdes) | ecosystem: Environmental > Terrestrial > Deep... | reverse complement strand
CGAGGCCTTAAGCCGCGGCGAAGGGAAGAATGCGCGCCAGGATATGAAAGCCAAGGGGCGCGTTGCGGTGCGAGCGCGAGAATTCGAAGCCCGCGCCGAAATGGTGACCTACGAGGATGCCAAGGAACAATTGATCTTCCACGGCGTGCCCAACGTGCCGGCGGTGCTGCTGCGGCAGCTCAGGGCAGGGGCCCCCCCCGAAGAGGTCAAGGGCCAGAAAATCACCTACAACCGGGCCACCGGGCAATTCAAAATCGACGAAGGCTCGTGGCTGGGGGGCGGCAATTAATCTGTTTATGCAGTCACTTACGGCGAGGAGCCGGAACTCATGTTCTGGCCGCGCGGCCGAATGCAAAGCATCAAGACGACCGAAATCGCCGCGAAGAGCGCATAGAGCGCGAAGATTCCGTTGAGCGGCATTTTCCGGTCATTCAATAGGCCGAAGGTGTAGTCGGCGATGCCGCCTCCGCTGATGCTGACGAAGTTCATGATGCCGTAACCGGTCGCCCGCAATTCGGGCCGCACGACCTGGCAAAGTATCGGCATGTTGTTGCCATCGAAAAATCCCCAGCCCAGGCCGAAGAGCGCCAGCGACACCACCGCCGCGAACAGGGTCGGCGCGTTGCCCATGCCAAAAAGCGCCGGGATCAACAAGAAGATTCCCGTGGCGCTGATGAAAATCCGGCCCCGCTCGGTGCGGGCCATGAGCGCATCGGCCAGATATCCCCCGAGCGCCGCGCCGAAAATCGCCGCGATCGTCCAGTAAAGGGATGCGGAAACTCCGGCATATCCCTGGCCGATTTGGAAATTGGTTTTCAAGATGGCGGGCATCCAGTCGCGCACGATCCAGGCAGGAAGCGCCGGCAAGGTGAAGCAAACCACCAGGAGCAAAAACGAACCGTTGGAAAGCAGTTCGCGCAAGGCCCGAATCGGCCCCGGACCGAGGTCGCTGGTCGCTTCGGCGGCCACCGAAGGGCGGGGCAACAATAGCAATAAAACCGGCGCGTAAACGATTCCTGCAAGGCCGCAGGCGTAAAAGACCGAGCGCCAGCCGATATCGGGCGCATCGGCCGCGTAACCGGTGAAGCCGCCGAGAATCACTCCGAGGTAGATCGCCATTTGATGAAAACCGATGGCTCGCGAGCGGGTCGGTCCCAGGTGATGATCGGCGATCAGCGCGAGCGCGGCGGGCATGTAGAATGCTTCGCTGATTCCCATAAGCGAGCGCGCCCAGAGCAACTCTTGGAAGGTGGTCGTCGCCCCGGTCCAAAAGGTGATGGCCGACCAGACGAAGAGGCTGGCGCAAATCGTTCTTTTGCGCCCAAGAAGGTCGCCGACATAGCCCCCCACCGGGCTGAGGAAGGCATAAACCCATTTGAATTGCCCAAGCATCAGGCCCCAGTGGCCATCGTTTTCGATCGTGGGAATATCGGCCATGACCGACGATTTCATGGCCGACATCATCTGCCGGTCAAGGTAGTTCAGCAGCGCGACCGGCATGAGAAGGAACACCACAAGCCAGGCGGCCCGGGCGACCTTCATCAAGGATTGGGAAGGAGAGGAGGACATGAACGGAGCGTCGATTCCCCTGGTGGGTCCGGTGGCTCAATCTCGCGGCGGCGCGCCGCCGTGCGCGACCAAGCGGATCATTTAAGAGATAAAGAGAGGAAAACTACTTTCCCACTGCCCAGAGGTAGTCGTAGCCGCGCAGGTAAAGCCTCCCATCCTCGGCTACGGGAGACGAGGCGATTTGATCGGGAAGGCTGTTTTCGGCGACCTTGGCAAATTTGGGGCCGGTCTTGCAAACGGTGACGACGCCATCTCTACCCACCAGGTAGATCAGGCCATCGGCCTGGATGGGTGAAGCGCGATAACGAGCCGGATGAATGCGCTCGGAATAAAGCTCTTTGCCGGTCTTGGCATCCAAAGCGGTGAGCGAACCGTGTTCGCCGCTCAGATAGACGATTCCCTCGTGAACGAGCGGGCAAGAAACATCCGGCGTCTTCTTGGGCAGGCGCCAAAGCTCCTCAAATTCCGGCTTCCCCTCCTTGGTCACCGGCTTGACCCCCACCACCTGCCCATTTTTGGCGGTCGGAATGACGATCAAATCGGGCGTGGCCACGGGAGAAGCGACAAAACGCAAATAGCGGTTGTACCTTTCATGGGGATTGAGGTCCTTGACTCGCCAGGCTTCGGCTCCGTCATTCATGTTGAATGCCACCGTGTAGTCGTTGCCGTGGGTGATGAGCAGTTTCTCGGGCCCCCGGCTCCAGACAAAGGCGCTGGCATAGCTGTGGAGGTTCTCATCGGTGCCGTCGCTGGGACGGTTCGATTTCCAAACTTCGCTGCCGGTCGCCTTGTCGAGCGCAATCACCCGCTGGCCTTGATCATCGAGAAGTTGCAGGTAAATCCGGTCGCCATCGAGCACGGGCGTTGTCGTCGTGCCGAATTGAATGCGGAACTTGCCGTAGCGCTCTTGCAGGTTGAATTTCCAGACTTCCTTGCCCTCCAGCGTGTAGGCTCCATACTCTCCCGAGCCGACCATGGCGAATACCAGCTTACCGTCGGAAGCGGGGCTGGAAGCGGCGCCATTTCCCTCGTCGGACCGGGCAGTCGGCGTGCCCTTGCCCATGTCTTGCCGCCAAAGTTCCTTACCGTCGGCGGTGGAATAGGCCACCAGAATCAGACGATCGCCAGCGGCGGAAGTGAGAAACAGGCGATCGCCCACAAGAATGGGAGTCGAACCGCCCATGCCGGGAAGTTTGGCCTTCCAGGCAATTCCCTCGGTGGCCGACCATTTGACCGGAACGCTTTTGGCCGGGCTATTGCCGTCGTTGGCCGGACCGCGCCACTGAGGCCAGTCCCCACCCATTGCTTGCTGGCCAACGGAAAAGAGAAGGAGGAGGACGCAAAAACGCATAATCAAACCTCAGGTGGGAAGAGCAAGGGCTCTTGCGATGTTATCGCACCCAAAGGCCCGATCGGAAAGCGTTTCCGTCAGTTTCAGCCGTTATTCATGAATGCAACCGGGGATTGGCCCGTTCAGGGGGCGTTTAGCGAACGATTCCCAGGATATTGTTCATCATTTCCTTGGAGGTTTGCAGCACGGCCGCTCCCACCTGGGACTGAACGAGCAACCGGGTTTGGTTGGCCATTTCCTCGGCGTAGTTGGTGTCGATGAAGGTGGACTGCATCGACGAGGTCGATTCGGTGACGGAGCTCAGGTTGTCCTGGGTGGGAGTCAGGGCGCTGCTCAAGAACGATCCGAGCACGGCCCGCTGCTGATTCAATTCGCCGATGGCGTTGTCGATGATTTTCACGGCGTCGGCCGCATTTTTGGAGCTGGTGACATCGATGTTGGCCAGGCTGTAGAACGCGGCGGTGGCGGCGCTGGAGGTGATGGCCAGCGGATCGGTGACCGAGTTCAACCCGGTAGTACCGCGGCCCAGGGCGCTTGAACTCAAGTCGCGAATCATGACGCCCATGGTGTCGCCGGCGTTATTTCCGATCTGGAAAGTCTGAGAAGCGCCGTAGTTGACCGACAGTCGCGTGGCGGTGGCGTCGGAGGTGTATTTGTTCACCGCGCCCTGGTAGTAGGTGACCTTGATGTTGCCGTCGGCGGAACTCAGGGTGCCGCCGCTGCCGATGCCGGCCTGGCCGTTGATCGTGCCGGCAATGTCGGTGCCCGAGGTGACGGTCAAGACTTGAGTACCGGGGGCGACAAGCGAGCTGAGGCCGGTGAAGTCGGTGCCGCTATCGACATTGACGCTGGCCGTGAAATTGCCCGAACTTCCAAAAGTGTTGGCCACCAGCAGCAGGCTGCCGGCGCTGTTGTAGGCGGTGACCCCGGTCTGGCTGCTGTAGCCGTTGATGGCCGTGACGGCCGCGCCGATGGTGGCGGCATTGGTGCCATTGAGGCCGATGTTGACTCCATTGATCTTCAACGTGACCGCTTCGGTCGTCGGGGCCGCGAACGCAACGCCACCCAGAACCTTGGCGGCCTGGGCTCCCGCGCTGATGATCGCATTGATCGAGCCGGCCGAAACGCCGTCGTTCTTGACGGTGCCGGTAACGACTGCGATCGAGTTGGCCGAGTTCGAGTTGGTGACGGTGGGGGCGAAGGCGCCGATCAAAAGTTTCTTGTCGGCGTACTGGGTCTGACCGACGATCCGGTCGAAGGTCTGCAGCAAGTTGCGCACGTCGGCCTGGGCCGAGGCCGTCGAAGAAGCATCTTGCGTGCCGCGGTTGGCGGCATCGACCGCGGTGGAGCGCAGGTTGGTGAGGATGGTGGAGAGTTCCTTCATGGCCGAATCGGCGATCGAGACCATGCTGTAGGCCTTGCCGGTATTGGACAGGGCGGCGCCGATCCCCGACAACTGGGCTTTGTTGAACTCCGACAGGATCAGTCCGGTCGGGCCATCGTCGGCGCTATTGATCTTCGAGCCGGTCGTCAGCTTCTGCAGGCTCTTGGTGAGCAACTGCGTCGTCTTGTTGAGCTGGGTGGTGCCCATCAACCCGGGCAGGTTGCTGTTAATTGAGACGGCCATGATTGGTCTTCCTTAAAATGAGCGCAATAGACTCAGACTGAATATTCTCAAACCGATGATTCACTCGGCTATTACGGTTCCGCGTGCGGAATTCGTCGCCTTCTTCTACTTAAGCTGGGACGGTCGTTGCCCCAAGCCCCTATTTCATCAGCGACAGTACCAGGTCGCCCATCTGCTTACTCACCTGCAGGATCGCGCTTTGCGCTTGAGCTTGGACGAGCAACTTGGTTTGGTTGGCCATTTCCTCGGCGTAGTTGGTGTCGATGAAGGTGGATTGCATCGACGAGGACGATTCGGTGACGGAGCTCAGGTTGTCCTGGGTGGGAGTCAGGGCGCTGCTCAAGAACGATCCGAGCACGGCGCGCTGCTGATTCAATTCGCCGATGGCGTTGTCGATGATTTTCACGGCGTCGGCGGCATTTTTGGAACTGGTGACATCAATGTTGGCCAGGCTGTAAAACGCGGCGGTGGCTGCGTTGGAAGTGATGGCGAGCGGATCGGTGACCGAGTTGAGTCCCGTGGTGCCGCGGCCAAGCGCACTGGAGCTCAAATCGCGAATCATGACACCCATGGTGTCGCCGGCGTTATTGCCGATCTGAAAAGTCTGGGACGCGCCATAGTTGACCGACATCTGCGTGGCGGTGGCGTCGGAGGTGTACTTGTTCACCGCGCCCTGATAGTAGGTGATCTTGATGTTGCCATCGGCGGAACTCAAGGTGCCGCCGCTGCCGATGCCGGCCTGGCCGTTGATCGTGCCGGCAATGTCGGTCCCCGAGGAGACGGTTAATACCTGGGAGCCTGGGGCGGCCAGAGCTGTCAAGCCGGTGAAATCGGCGCCGCTATCGACATTGACACTGGCGGTGAAATTGCCGGAACTACCAAAGGTGTTGGCAACCAGAAGAACGCTGCCGCCGCTGTTGTAGGCTGTCACCCCGGTCTGGCTGCTATAGCCGTTGATGGCGGTGACGGTGGCGCCGATGGTCGCGGCATTGGTGCCATTGAGACCGACATTGACGCCGTTGATTTTCAAGGTGACCGCATCGGTGGTTGGTGCGACAAAGGCGCCGGCACCCAGCACCTTGGCAGCTTGAGCGCCCGCGCTGATGATCGCATTGATCGAACCGGAGGTGACACCATCGTTCTTGACGGTGCCGGTGACGACCGCAATCGAGTTGGCCGAGTTGGAATTGGTGACGGTGGGGGCGAAGGCGCCCGATAAGAGCTTTTTGTCGGCGTACTGGGTTTGCCCGACGATCCGGTCGAAGGTCTGAAGCAAGTTGCGCACATCGGCCTGGGCCGAAGCGGTCGAAGAGGCGTCCTGCGTTCCGCGATTGGCGGCATCGACCGCGGTGGAGCGCAGGTTGGTCAGGATCGTCGAGAGTTCCTTCATGGCCGAATCGGCAATCGAGACCATGCTGTAGGCCTTGCCTGTGTTGGACAGGGCGGCCCCGATGCCGGACAACTGGGCCTTGTTGAACTCCGACAGGATGAGCCCGGTCGGGCCATCGTCGGCGCCGTTGATCTTCGAGCCGGTTGTCAGCTTTTGCAGGCTCTTGGTCAACAACTGCGTCGTCTTGTTCAACTGATTCGTGGCGATCAGGCCGCTTGGATTGGTACTGATATTCAAACCCATGTTCGTTCCCCTTTTACATGATTCGCAAGGTGCGCAACCGCCAACGCGTCCGCCGACCTATAAGCGACAAAGCAGATAAACAAGGTAGCAAATTCTAGTTCCGGATATGGCCCAAACCCGCTGGCAGGCGCCGGCGGGTTTGACCCGTAAATCAAGTGAGATCGGCTCCTACCGAAAACCTTTCAGATGCGGCCGCCGGCTTATTTCAGAAGCGACAGGACGATCTGATTGAGCTGGTTGCTCGATTGCAGGATGGCCGACTGGGCCTGGGCTTGAACCAGGAGCCGGGTTTGCGTGGCCATTTCCTCGGCATAGTTGGTGTCGATCAAGGTCGAGCTCATCTGGCTGGTCGATTCGATCACCGAGCTCAGGTTGTCGGTCGTGGGGGTCACCGCGCTCGAAAGGAACGATCCCAGGGTGGCGCGTTGATTGTTGAGTTCGGCGATGGCGTTGTCGATAATCTTGATCGCGTCGGCGGCGTTCTTGCTCGAGGTCACATCGATATCGGCCAGGCTTCCGAAAGCGGCGGTCGATGCCATGGAGGTTCGGCCGAGCGGGTCGGTGACCGAATTGAGGCCGATCGTGCCCTTGCCAAGCGAGGTGGCCCTCAGGTCGCGGATGACGACACCCATCGTGTCGCCCGCGTTCTGGCCCAATTGATACGTTTGCGAGTTGGTGTAGCTGACGGCCAACTGGATCGCCGTGGAAAAGGCAGACTCTTGATTTTGCGAGTTGCTGTCCTGGTAGAAAGTGACCCGGATATTACCGTCGGTGGTCGAAAGGACGCTTCCCTGGCCGATACCCGCCTGACCTGCGATCGTGCCGGCGACATCGTTGCCCGAAGTGACCGTCAACGCCTGGGTGCCCGTGTTGGCCAAGTTACCGCTCAAGCCGGTGAAGTCGCCCACGCTGTCGACATTGAGGCTGGCGGTGAAGTTGCCCGCGGTGCCGAAGGTGTTGGAAACCAGCGCCAGCTTGCCGGTGCCGTCGTCGTAGGCGGTCACACCGGTCTGGCTGCTATAGGAGTTGATGGCCGTGGCAGCGTTGGCGACCGTGGCGGCGTTGGTCTGGTTGAGACCGATGCTCACCCCGTTGAGCTTCAAGGTCACGGCCGCGCCGGCCGCGGCTGTCAGGGCGACGCCCAGCACATTCTTGGCGGCCTTCGCGGCGGTGGTGACATTCACATTCACTGCACCGCCAGTGACGGTATCGTTTTTCACGGTGCCCACGACCGAGGCGAACCACTTGTTGGCCGCCGAGTTATTGGTCACCGTCGCCGCCATGCCGCCCGCGAGCAGTTTCTTGTCGGCATACTGCGTTTGATTGACGATCCGGTCGAAGGTTTGCAGCAAGTTGCGGACATCGGCCTGGGCCGAAGCGGTTGAAGATGCGTCCTGGGTGCCGCGGTTCGCCGCGTCGGCCGCGGTCGAGCGCAGGTTGGTGAGGATGGACGAAAGTTCCTTCATGGCCGAATCGGCAATGGAAACCATCGACTGGGCCTTGCCCGCATTGCTCAGCGCCGTGGAAAGGCTGTTCAGCTGGGACATGTTGAATTCGGACAGGACAAAATCCTGCGGGCCGTCGGAGGCGCTATTGATCTTTTTGCCGGTGGTCAGCTTCTGCAGGGTGAGACTCAGGTCGCGTGTGGTCTTGTCGAGGCCATAAACGCCCCGTGTCGCGGAAATGTTGCTGGCAATCGTAAGCGCCATGATCGGGTATCCTTTAATATGCCCAGGAAATGGGGTGGCCCCGGGACTTTTGCGATGCTGTTACTCCCCTGTTCGCAGGTTGGGCAGAAATCTTGTCCCCAATTCCGAAAAAAATTTTCATTTTTGTGAAAGAAGTGAGGAAACGATGGCCTCGCCTGGGGATTGGATCGAACAGTTCCGCATGCTTAAGATTGGAACCCGGGCCGGCTTAGGTCTGGTGGACCTGTGGAAAAAACTCGCAACTTCCGGTCCGCGAAGCTTGCGGCTGGACAACCAAACCGTGGCCGAAGTGCTCCACCGAGGCCAGGGTCTGACCGAGGCCATGGTCCTGGTGCAGCACTGGCCCCCCATGGTGCGCGTGCTGCTCGGGATTGGCGAACAGACCAGCCATCTGCCGGAAATCTGCGAAGAACTCGTGCGCTATTTCGAGACGATTCGCACCAATCGGCGCCTGTTTTGGCAACGCGCCTTCTGGCCCATCCTCCAACTGGTCATGGCGATCGGCGTGATCGGTTTACTGATTTTGATTCTGGGCTTTCTGCCCGCGGCCAATCAGGGCGGCTACGACCCCCTGGGATTTGGCCTGAAAGGGGCCTCGGGGCTGGCCATCTACTTGGCGGTCGTGGCGGGAATCGTTTTTTGCCTGGGCCTGGGATTTTTCGGCCTGCGGACCGTGTTTCGTTCCGGATCCGTCGATCGCTGGCTCGACTTAATTCCTTATGTGGGAGGGATGAGGCGCTCGTTCACCCAGGCCCGCTTCAGCATGGCCCTGAGTCTTATGGGTAAAACGGGGCTTGGCTGGGACAAGGGGCTGCGCCATGCGCTGGACGCGACCAACAACACCGACTGGCTGACGCGCGGTGCCAAGTCGATCAGCCGGGTGAAAAAGGGCTCCAACGTGACCCCGGCGTTAGCCCTGACCGGGCTTTTCGATGACGAATATCTGGGCCGAGTCGGCGTCGGCGAGGAAAGCGGCGCGCTGCCCGAGGTGCTCGGTCAGATTGCCGAAGACTCCTTCGAAGAAGGCCGGCAACGGATGGCGATCGTGGCGGTGTTCGCGGCCCAACTGGCCTGGCTTTGCACCGCCATGATCATCATCTTCTTCATCGTCCGGCTCTACGGCAGCTACCTCTCGCAACTGGGCAACATTGGCTAAGCCAGGCCGTCAAAGGGCATTCCCTCTGCCGTGAGCGAGGCGTGCTCCTTTACAAATGCGCCCTAGCTGGCGACTTCGACCTCCGTCGGCCGGATGCGGCCGCCTCCACGACGGGTGATAATCCGGTTGATCACTTGCAAAAAGGCCTGGGCACTTGCCTCGATCACGTCGGTCGAAATCGCCCGGCCCGATTGCACGCGTCCCTCATGCTCGACTTCGACGTGGGCTTCTCCCTGGGCATCCTCGCCGATGGTGACGCTACGCAGCCGGTAATCCTTCAAGATGACATCGATGCCCGTGATCCGTTCAATCGCCTTGAAGACGGCATCGATCGGCCCATCGCCGATGGCGCTTTCACGATGGATCTGCCCCTCATGGTGCCAAAGGCAGACCACCGCGGAGGGAATCGTCGCCGAACCGGCGTTGCAGGTGATCGCTTCGAGCGCCCAGGCGTTGGTTTCGGCTGCCTTGACCATCTCGGCCTGATGGATTTGCGATTCGCAAAGCGCTTCGATATCCGCGTTGTAAATCGTCTTCTTGCGATCGGCCAACATCTTGAACGCGTCGTAGATCTTTTCCAACTGGGTATCCGCCAGATGGTAGCCCAGGTCGGTGATCCGCTGCTTGAGCGCGTGGCGGCCGGAGTGTTTTCCCAGAACCAGTTCGGTCTTGGGCACGCCGACATCTTCGGGGTTCATGATTTCGTAGGTCGAGCGCTCCTTGAGCATGCCGTCCTGATGGATGCCCGATTCGTGGGCGAACGCATTTTGACCCACGATTGCCTTGTTGCGCTGGACGACCATGCCGGTGACATGGCTGACCAGGCGCGACGTGGCATACAACTTGCGGGTTTGAATGCCGGTATCCAGCTTGAAAAAGTCATGGCGGGTGCGCAAGGCCATCACCACTTCTTCAAGGGCGCAGTTGCCTGCCCGTTCGCCTAAACCGTTAATGGTGCACTCGATCTGACGCGCGCCATGTTCCAGCGCGGTCAAGGTGTTGGCCACCGCCATGCCCAGGTCGTTATGGCAATGCACCGAGATGACCGCTTTTTCGATGTTCTTGACATGCCTTTTCAGATGGGCGATCGCGTTGGCGTACTGCGAGGGAACGGCATAGCCCACCGTATCGGGGATATTGACGGTCGTGGCGCCGGCCTCAATGGCTCGTTCGACGACTTCCACGAGGAAATCGAGTTCGGTGCGCGCCGCATCTTCGGGGCTGAATTCCACATCCAGGCACAGGTCCTTGGCCCGTTTCACCCCTTCGACGGCGCGCCTGACGATTTCTTCCTTGGCCATGCGCAATTTGAATTCGCGGTGGATGGCGCTGGTGGCCAAAAAGACGTGAATACGCGGATGGGGATGGCCCTTGAGAGCGGCGCCCGCCCGGTCGATATCGCCGGCGCTGCAGCGTGCCAGGCCACAAATAACGGGCCGTTGCACCTGGCGGGCGATTTCCTTGACCGAGTCGAAGTCGCCGGGGGATGCGATGGGAAAGCCGGCTTCGATGATGTCGACGCCAAGTTCATCAAGGGCGTGGGCGACCTGAAGCTTTTCAGCCAGGTTCATGCTTGCCCCGGGCGATTGTTCGCCATCGCGCAAGGTTGTATCGAAGATCAGGACCCGATTCGCATCCATCGTATTACCCCATGCGCCACGCGCAGAACGGCACCAACCGCCCGCGGGGAGAAAGTCCAAGCGACCTACCAGAAAACACAAAAAAACCCCGGAACCTTGTTCCGGGGCCATTCACTTTCAAGAAAAACCGCCCCGGACCCGCTGACTTAGGGTTGCAGGAGAAGGAGTCGGGAAATGCGGTCGCTAGATTGCATATAGGTCAATGGTATAAGGGAATAGGGAGCCTTTGCAAGGTAACTTTCCGCCGTAATCGGTCGCCGATTTCCGCACCTGGCCGGTTCTCAGGGCTGAAGGTTTTGCCCACAATCGACTCGCCCAGACCCCCCCAACCGACTTGACATCACCCTGAAATGCTTCATAAATAGAGGGGTACCCCTTCCTGAGGGGACCAATTGGGGAATAGTGTAACGGTAGCACGAATGACTCTGGATCATTCTGTCTAGGTTCGAATCCTAGTTCCCCAGCTTTCCACGTCGCCAGTTTAAGTCGCGCAACCCCTGAAAACACAAGCGTTTACAGCAAGCACATAAAAGTGCCCCCGGTGCCGTTCGTTGCAAAATGGGGGCAATTTGGGGGCAGCATTGTATTCGGATTGGTTTCGTGTCGCTTGACGGGGGGCCTAGGATTCTTCGCAGGAGGCTCCAATGGCCTGGCTTGAGAAGCGCTCTGGACTTTACCGCGTCGCCTTCCGACATGGCGGCCGAAAGCTGCATTATTCAGTGGGGAGCGATGACCTGAAGGAAGCGAACGCCTGTTTGACTCGTCTCGAAGAGAACCTCCGCCTGGTTGAACGCGGAAGGTTGGAAGTCCCGGCAGACGCCGACCTCGCACTGTTCCTGGTAACTGATGGAAAGCTGAATGCCAAGCCTACTCTTGAACAACCACTGACAATGGCTGAGGTTTTGGAACGATACAACGCCCAATTGCCGGAAGGTGCTAAGGAAGCCAGCACTCGATACACAGAGAGGATTCATTTAGAGCATTTGAAACGTTTGATTGGTACACGGATTCCCTTCCGAGGTTTAACGACGGAAATTCTTCAGCAGTATGTTGACGAACGGTCTCAGGAATCTGGGCAGAAGGGCAAGAAGATCAGCCACACCACCATTCAGAAAGAAATCGGCACCTTAGCAAGCATCTGGAACAAGTGGGCGCTACCACAGAAGTTGGTAACCGGCCCGGCGCCGACGCGGGGCCTGATCTACAAAAAAGGCAAGGGGAAACCGCCGTTTGCCACATGGGACCAGATCGCAAGGCAGATCGCTCGAGGAGGACTAACGAGAGCTCGACAGGAGGAACTTTGGGATTGTCTTTTCCTGACGTTGCCAGAAATCGAGCAGCTTCTGCTCCATGTTCGCGATTCCTGCCGGCATCAGTTTGCATATGTCATGTTCGCCTTCGCCGCTCATACGGGGGCTAGACGAAGCGAAATCCTTCGTTCCCATGTGGACGATTTTGATTTCACGGGAGACATGATAACGATTCGTGAAAAGAAGAGGGATCGCTCGAAAGAATTAACTTTCCGAAGTGTGCCTATGTCGCCTTTCCTCCGAGAGGTAGTTCAAGACTGGCTGAAGAGGCATCCTGGTGGCCAGCTTACCATCTGCTCAGAGCCTGGCATTCCTTTGAGCGCACAACTCGCCGCACATCACTTCCGCTGGTCCGTGGACGGAAGCAAGTGGGAAGTGCTAAAAGGCTGGCATGTGCTTCGGCATAGTTTCGCCAGCAATTGTGCCGCAAAATGCGTTGACCAACGCCTAATTGACGAATGGATGGGCCACCAGACCGAAGAAATGCGGCGGCGCTACCGGCACCTGATTCCGAATCAGCAGCAGGCAGCCATTCGCTCGGTTTTCGGATAACCGAAACTTCCACTTCATTCCGAAGCAAGGAAGCGAGGCGACTTTATTGAGCGGCACTCAGGCATTCGACGAAATAGGCAGCAGGCCATGATTGCGAAAATACTGAAGGTCTTCGTGGCTGATCAACCATTCGGCGTGAGCTCCTCGCGAATAGGATTTCTTTCGCGCACGGATTCTTGCCTTGCGACACCACTCCCTGACTGTGAATTCGGCCTTTCCCACCAAAGCAGCCACTTCGGCCGTCGAGTACCATTCCTTGATGGCTTTCTCTCGCAGCAGAGTTTGAAGGACTTCTTCGATCCGAACAAGACGCTCCATCAGTTCTACTCTGACCGGATCGAGAGCCTTGGAGTCACTGACCACGATCCACCTCCTTTTGGTGAAAGAAAAAGCCGGCAGGGAATGCTCCCGGCCGGCAGATGATTTCCATCCAGTTCATTGAGACCGGTTATTCCCGGTCCATCCCCTTTTCCGGAGACTCTTTAGAAGGCTCCGACCTCTCCCGGCCTTCCTGCACGCGACCCCAGATTGAACCCGATCGGTTCATTTCTGCAATTTCCCCCTGCGTGGGGCTTAGGACCGTGCCATTTTCTTCGATAGAAATCGAATCTGGGAGAGGCTTCAGTGCCATCCCAATTTCCTTCCCGCCCTGCCTGAGTGCGGCACTCATCGCGCCGGCACCTATTTTTCGAGAATTTGATTCAGAAGCCATCATTTCTCCTTTTTCTCTTGGTGATCTTTTCCACCCTTAACCAAAGCTTGGACGGATTGCGAAACTCCCCGGTCTATTTCTTCAGGTGGCCGGCCAGGATATGAGCGAACCAATCCATCACACCGCAAAATCCTTGGGCTTTGGCAGTCAGGTGCAACCCGTAGCAGCACAGCCCTAAGACCATCAGTTCGAACATGATGCACTCCTTGTTACATTCAGAGAACCCACCGAGGCTCCCCTCAACATTTAATGCCTGTTTTCTATTCATTTTTTTGATTTATTTTAGAATTTATTATTTATATAAATAAAAAAGGGCGGCATTTGCCGCCCTTTTTTGCCGCCGAATAGTTAAGTTACTTGCAGAATGTTTTCCAGAAAGAGGCGCCCAGGCTCATAGTTGCCTGCGGATTACTTCCCGCAGCCCGCGCGGCGCCTTTGAGCACCAGAAACACCCCGTACATCACTAGCAGAAAAAATAGGATTTCCATTTCCGTCCGTCCTTTCACGTTGAAGAAACCAATCTCCCCACCATTCAATGCCTCAAGAGTCCTTCAATTTTCCATCAAAAACCGTGCTGGTTGCGATGAAGGTTCAAGTAGTAAAGGGTCTCGATTTCGGCATCGTGCATCGATCGCAACCGGGCGGCAGTGGCCTGGTACACCAGGGCGAGATTCACCATGTGCGCGAAGGCGCTGATCAACAGCATGGTTCCGAGAGGTTTGGCCACGATCTCATGCACGACAATGGCCAGAACGATCGACACCAAAATCTCCAAGGTTTGGGCACGTGAAGGTTTACCAAATCCAGGAAGGAGTTGGAACCAGGAGTCCCCGAAATACTGCGAATGGCATCGATAACCCTTTTGTCGACGCGACAAGCCCGCCAACCTGTGGATCACCAACAGGGGAATCATCCCAAACCAGAACAAAACGACGGCATTCAAACCAGGATAAGGACCGTAGAATGCGGCAAAGGCGATCGGCCAAAGCAAGCCGAAAACCGCTTCGATTCCTATGAATCGTTCACCCCATGTGCCAAATTGCCGAACACAGACTTCAATTGGCAAAGAAAGGCATCGGCAAAGGAACTGGATTCCATTCATACCGCTGCGAAAATCGCTGCCCATTCCGCCCTGTGTGGCTTGGGATTGCAAGGCTGAATTCTGCGACATGGCTTAGCTCCTTTGGTCAAAAGTGGTCCACAAATACGAGGTACCCGAGGAGGTAAACGGACGCCCACCCCGCCAAACAAGGCCTTCGACCTTGTAGCCTGCCTGGCGGCCCCCGGGGAGCATCCGAAACAGTTCGGCCGGTTGGATTTCGTAATTCAATTGCTCGTTGAATCCTGAAGAGACCTGCCCGGTTTTTCGGCCAAGCAAATCGTCGAACAGGTTGTAGTAGTCCCCCGAACTGTTACCGCTCATAAACCATTGCCTGGATTTGCCGATCAATTCCGCGATGAAATTCGCGGTATCACTATCGGCCAGGGCATGGACGACATGGTGAGTCAGGTTTCCGAGCAAGCTCTTGGCATCGGATTGTCCCGATGGCCCTTTGTAGGCTGACAGGTAATTGTTAAGGTTTTGAGTCAGATAGACCGTGCAGCAACGCGCGGACCTCGCCGTGGTCTGGAACAGCGCATCAAAGCTTGTCGTGAATATTTGTGACTCATCGACAAAGAGGAAGCAGGGGCGGGGGTTGGCCCGGATATCCCGCCGTTCGACTGCCTTTTGGAATAGGTGTTTCCAAAGCGTCGCTGCAAACTGGCCGACCTCCGTGAACTCTTTGACGGGGAGGTCGATTACTAGGATTTTGCCAATTAGGCAATCATCCGGAGTTACATTGGTGGAGGTGCTGAAAAGCTCCCGCAAAACCCCTCGATTGAGGACATCGATCATCGACGTAAATGTGGATAGGACCACCGACCTGGTCTTTTCCGAAAGACCCGGAAATTCCAAGAGGAAGTAATCGGCCACCAATTGGAAATCGTGAGACTGATATCCTTTTTTGGGAGCAACCTCTCCCCGTAGCAGGCATTGCCAGCAAAAGGATTTTCTTTGCCAGGCATCACTTTCCGCCTGTTCATAGCAGAGGGGTGCGGAGACCACGAGTTTGTAAAGGTCCGGAACGGAAACCTGGCCGGTCGCGATGATCAGAAGATCGATGGCGTTTCGGAGCAATTGGTGAAGGCTGCGTTTCCAATACCCTTCATCCTCCCGGCCTTCGCCGCCGGCGGAACCCCGGCTGGCTATTTCGGAAATGGTCGAGAACAGTTGCAGAATGTTCTCAGTGAGCCCCGCCCCGGCGCCCGGCCTTTGCAGTTCGTAATTGAGGAAGTTGAAGCGCCAGTCGGCGGTCGGAGAAAAAACCACCAAGTCCTTGGTTCGACCGGTGAGGCGGCAGTATTCCCGCCAGGTATCGGCTTCACCTGGTTTCGCGCAAAGTACTAACCCGCCAAACTGATGGCGAAGATAGGAGAGGGCAATCATCCGGCCTGAACCGCTTGATTTACCGGATCCAGTCATCCCCCAGACCTGAACCCCCCTGCATGCGTCATCAAGCGTAAACATCTCGCACCTATTCCAACGAAACAGCGGCATATCTATGGGCCACTTCTTCGCTGTTGCGGTGAGAAACCAATTCATTGGACGCCTCTCAACTCAGCTCGATCGCGGAAGACCTTTGCCAAGGTAGCCACATCCCACCCCTGAACCCGCGCTTTGCGGGCTTCTTTAAGCACTTCTGCCAGAATCCCAATGAAGTCGTCCAGATGAATGCCCTGACCGGAAACTGTCACGGTTCGATTGCCTGACAGCTTGCAAGCCACACGACCGACAGATGGCGTGGACGGATTGCGAAGGATAGAGTTGACTGCATGTGCCACACGATCCCGGGTCTGGGCGCCCGCCAGGGCTTCAGTGAAGAGTGCGCTTCGGTCATCACCTTCGGGCAAACGGGACAAATAATAGGCAGCCTCCTTTGAAATTTTCTGGGTCCTAACGGCCGATTGAATCTCTTCGGGAAGCTTGAGAATCGCTAAAGATCGGCTCATCCGGGCAGGAAGAACCTGAAGTTCCTCGGCGGCTTGGGAAGCTGTAATTCCTCGGCAGGAAATATATCTGCGAAATGCTTCCGCCTCATCGACTGGGTTGAGGTTTTCACGGTGAACGTTTTCAGCGAGTTGTTCAGCAAGGACGGCTGAATCTTCCATCCCATCTTTAACAATGACACAAGGTGCGTGGGTTTCACCCAATTCTTGGAGCGCGGCTAGCCGCCTGTGCCCACTTACCAAAACATGAAAGCCCTCAGAGTTTGGTGGCTTAACTCGTATAGGCAACAACACTCCCCGGTTCTTAATGCTAACGACGAGCGGCTCTAACTCCTGGGAGTTTAGTGATTTGCGAGGCTGATTCGGATCTTTGACTAACGTCCAAATCGCGAGAGACACCGATTGCATTGTCCACCATCCCCTCAGGAAAAAAAGGGCTCTGGTAAAGTAACTTGAGGCCGCTGCCACCTTTAATGCCCTTATTCGGACACAATTTTTTTTGTAAAATAACGATAAGCCAAGCTTAGTAATGGGTATAATTACGGCAGCTACAATGAATTTAAAAATCATGCACAAGATCCTGCTACTTTTCTTGCCATGAGGAAATTTATAATGATGGCATCAAATAGCATTATTCAAACTGCCAAAATTTGGCAGGATGCGTTTCTGGCTTTAGCATATTTCGAACTTGGGAAGTCCCCCGACTCGCCACTTTCCTACGACCTTGGAGAACTGAAAGTACGTGCTGAAACGCTTCTTCTCGTTCTTGGTATATTGCCTCGTAATGAAATCCACCAAATAGATAAAGTCATCAAATACATCGCTTCTAAGAGCTCCAGTAGCCGTGCTCTAGATATCAACAATATTCGCTCAGAGATTCGCGCATTACTATCACCGCATGAAAACATCTCGCTTCAGAAAGATGATTTAATTAATCGCGCTACAAATCTACTATTAAGAAGCAATCATAGTTTTGGAATTAAAAAGCCTGATAGGAAAACAATAAGAGGTAATCGCAAAATAGATTTTGACTTATGTCGCATCGGTATGTGTGAATGGCTCAGGCAACTCCAACATGAGCCAAAATGGAACTGCATTCGATTGTTTACATCTTACGAGATAGATATTGCTTTAGATCAAATTTTTGTTGAAATCTTCACAATATATGATACCGATGTTGAATCGTCGTTCGATAAAGATCCCAAACGCAACCCACGGGTGACGGGACAGATCAACGGCGAGACCCACGCTGTCCTTGATGCTGCGACAATGGTGGCACGAGCCCGCAATTCTTGCATTGTTGTAGGAGATCCTGGTAGTGGAAAATCCACACTCGTCAGGTGGATTGTTCGCAGTGTGTTTCTTGGCAGGATTCCCGATTTCGATGTCCCTATCGAAGTGGACCTAGGGCCATTTGCTCTTGCTTTGGAAAAACTTCCTAACCTGACTATTTTAGAATACTTTTTCAAACAATTGAATGACGAACACAACTGGTCAGGGGCTGCGGACTGGCTTCGAAATACGGCAAAAGAACGAGGCAGATGCCTTTTACTTTTGGATGGTTGGGATGAGGTGCCGAAATCTCTCCGCGATGCCGTCCGTCGTAAAATTATCCACGAAAAGCCTTTTCTTTCGACAATTATTACTTCGCGGCCATCGGGGTTTCCAGGGCAATTTGTGATAGATCGAAATACGGAGGTTTATCATATCGCAGGCTTGACCAGGGACGGACGCCGAAAGCTCGCAGAGCGTTACCTCAATGCAATCGAGAAAGAGGCGAAATTGCCAGAAATCATCCAGCACATTGAGTCAAACTGTGATTTACGAGAAATTGCTACCAACCCTTTTATGCTGACTTTGATCGTTCGCGCTATCGCCACGATTGGCTCCGCGAGCCGTTCCACGGAATGGAGCCTTGTCGAGATCTACCGAATCGCCGTGAGTTGTATCATCAAAGTTTCCGGCGAACATCATCCTAATGATGTCATTTCCTTAACGATGTCGCAACTCGGTCTCGCCCGATTTTCGTATCAACTTCTATTCAACGACTCGACGCCACGTTATATATTTACCTTAGATGACATGGCTACCGAATTTAATCAAGACCAAATTAGCGCAATTATTAGAAGCCGTTTTATAAGACAAGTAGACGCACATGGAATTAGTTTCTCATTTATACATGCTACATTTGCAGAATATTTTGCAGCCAAATATTTGGAAACCATTGAAGTAAGCGAAATTTCTGGTTTATTAGACAGCGTTTTTTTTTTCAAACTCCAGTGGTATGGTGCTTGAATTTATAATTGGACTTACTACGGAGGCCGGTAAATATGCCGCGCACATTTAAATCGATGGATGATTGAACGAGACCGCTATTCCCAAGTTGCCTTTCGAGTCGCTCAGTTGTTATTGGCGCTCCCCGCCAAACAGCGGCCGCCAGATTTAATCCTGGCGACGAGCACCGGGTTGTGGAAGCAAATCACCAGTCGGACCGATGGCGCGAGGAGAAAACTTGCAATTGATCTTTTTGCGCGCCTCAACCCCGTGGGCCTTTGTCGGGAAGTCAAACGCGGCAAAAGCCTCGGTCAGTTTGTTCTTAATTGCACCATTTCGGCCGTGCCACAGAATATCAGCAGAAGCGAGGGAATTATCGAATTGTTAGACCCTTCAATGCGCGCACGGGTTGAATTAGAATACTTGAGCAAGCCGACAGCTGAAAATATCGAATCCAATAAGCGGATTTTTTTGCTTCCAGCTGCAAGTGAAGATCAGTAGCTTGATGCGATTTTATTCGCCGCAAAAACACGCGACTATGAGGCGATCGAGTTAATTGAGGACCGAGTTAAAACTGGCCAGCTGCCTGAGCATTTGTTAAGAGAACTTGTTACGAGTTTGGGGATGATCAGGGATCGCCGGACAACTCGGATACTTGTGGATTTCGTCACGGGGGACATCCAAGTTCCAAGTGCAATTCGCGTTCTCGCGGCGCAAGCTCTGCAGCATTCCAGTGATGGAAATTGCTGCCTCGATCCGGAAGGGCGCGATTTTTTATTGCGAAGAATTGCTTCCACAGGCTTCCAGCATGATTTACAAATCACAATGCTTTCCGCAATGAAAGGATTTCCGATTCGAATCGGAATAAGATTAATCAGTCATTTAGCGTTTTCTTCTAGCGTAAATGACGCCGTCCGTTTAGAATGCTTTGATATTTTAGTAAATTCGCTGTCTGATGATGAGCTCGACAAAATTCTCCAGAAAATGGATGGCCAGCCTGCTAAGATTCAAATATTGCTTTCAGAATCGGCTATCATTCGCAATAGAAGTGTACCTGAACGATGGTTGTTGCAATCGTTTCAAATTTCTGATGAGGTTGAATATTGTATATGGCGTTTTATTGTGGCATTTGATATCTGGGGAAAAGGTACACAAGTATTTTTGGAAGCCGAAAAGGTACTTGTAGACTTTGTGCACAGAGCATTAGTAGGAGATAGGCCAGAAGATCAACGCGTTTTAGATACAATAGATCTTGTTTTTATTACAATAAATAGTGGAGTGGACAAGAAGTTTGAATGGATTGATTTGGATGTATGCTATAACGCATTTTTGGATTTTTTTGCTGTAAATAAAATTAGGCGCTATAATCCAAAAAATCCTGACATAACTAATAAAGCATACAAATGTCTTGCTCGCGCAAGGATTGCATCTTATCTGCTAGGTCATTTGCCAACTCAGAGATCGGCTAAAATGCTTTATTATATTTTGCGTGATTGTTACGCTCAATTTGAGCGCCTGAATGGTGAGGACGATTTTCCTTTGTATGAGGCTGCCAAATCGGTCGCATCGTCCTTGTCTCGAATTGACCCGCGATCTCTACTCTCTTTTCCGGCGAATTGGGCGCCAGTTGATGAATCGCTTAGGAACAAGTCAATGCACAAAGGATGGCTGGTTTTTCCGGATCGAATTCTGGACAATAGAGGCCAAAAGATCTTAGCTCCTTGGGAAACTGCTGATTCACACGTCAATCAAGTGGACGGCTTTGAAGAATCGAATTTAAAAAAGACAGGCGTCATTCCAATTGCGGAATTAAAAGTGGGTAAAGGAACTCATGGAGAAGGCGCCGAGCCTAAGGGTATTCTTCGAATTGGCAATATATTTGATCATCTATCCCACTTGAAGACCTATTATCTAATCGGCTGTGCGTTCCACGACATGCCAAGGTCACTCAATAAGGTTTCGATATTGTTCAAAAAAATTCGAGATGGGGAGATTGACGGCAAAAAACTCCCCCCGGACGTTCCGGACTCTGCCCCAAGCCTTTCCGGGATTATTAAGATACTTAAAATCAAGGTTTTCAAATTATACTATCGGAAACCAGATATTCAACTCCTTTATCAAAGCAAAAAAGGTTTGGATGCAGTTATGACCGAGGATGGCTGGAGAGCTTGGGAGGAGACGCGCGATTTTCTCCAGGCGTACAAGCAATTACCTGATTGGTAGACTCCATATAATAATATAAAAAAATGATTGACATAAACTCGTGATTTGGTATTATTAAAAAAAACTTTTTGTTTGCATTGCTCAATGATCGACGCGGATTCTCGCCATGGTGCCCTGGATTATGGATCAATTCATTTTCCAAGCGATGCAATCACCTTCGCTGATATTCGGCGTGCTCATCCTATACGCTTCGATTCCGAAGATGGCCTCCTTTTTTTCAATGCCCAAAACGATCCTGAATTTACTCTCAACACGATCCTTTATATCGAGAGACTTCTCGCAAAGGAAGCTTTTGAAGAGGCTTGTGGAAACCCGGGAAACCACATTGGTAATGCTGGTTTGAAACGAGAAGACTGCTTAAGTGACCTCACCACGTTTTATCAAACCTATCGTGTCGCTCAAGGGAGACATCACACCGAACAGTTAGTCCGCCACATTGAAAACCAGGCCAAGGAGCTTGCGCAAAAAGGCAGGGGAGAACCTCACGGGGGTATTCAGGGTTGCTGAATACCCCCGTGAGGTGTTCAGTGATTTTTTCAACTTCCCAGGCAAATAAACCAAGCGATGATACTTCTGCGTAAGCACCGCCAACGGTTGGCGACCTAGTCTAAGAACGGGGTTTTCGCATGCCAAGCAAATTTCCTGAAGATTTCCAATTGAATAATGTTAGGTTGCAAAGGCTTATTCAAAGTGGACACAGTGAAGAAGCCGTCGATGGGTACTTTCATCATCCGGACCAGATCTTTGGACATGTCTTTAATGTTGCTACTAAAGATGTCGATGCAAAAGGAATTGATAAAGTATACTACCGAACCAGGCTACAACTTATTCTAGAAATTGATGTTGGTAAAATTCAAACATTTGAACAGCTTGCCGGGCGATCACGAAGGATTTTGTTAATGAACGCGATGCATCATCGCTGCAAAACATGGCGTCGTGATCATCCGGAGAGAGATGGCGACCTCTTGGTTGTTCCCATCGATGTAGCTCATTGTTCCAGTCATCGATTCGAGAGTGAAACTGAAGAGCAGCAGTCGGTATCTCGAATTGCGGAATTGAGCATCTTGTTCGAAGCGGAGATAGATTCCACGGGATTGGCGATCTTTCGAAAGGTGACCGATTTTGCAATCAGTGAACGCACCATGCATGGAGCCCTAACTTCAATCGCCCAATGTATCCAAATGGATCCTAAGGGCAATATTCTCAAGGTGCGGGAGGACCAGGTTGTCCCAGGGAAACCGAACCAAAAGGTCGTAAAGCAGGTGACCGTCCTTTATTACCGGACTTTAACACAGATCATTCGCATCCTTGAATCGCAAGGAATCAATGTCCCTGTCTCACTCACCAAGAAATTGACCAAGAGACCGCGTAAACCAAGAAAATGTGAAAGTACGGGATTTGATCAGAGCACCACTAACCAAGAAGCAGCTTGAAAAGAAGCGGAGTCAAAGGGTCAGGCCAGGTTGCTTCAGA
>Ga0208492_1000877_pt1 | contig 22286 bp, 10 predicted proteins | sample Subbioar_CSW14AB_FD_184820 | JGI IMG/M metagenome (GOLD analysis project Ga0208492, IMG submission 184820) | Serpentinite rock and fluid subsurface biosphere microbial communities from McLaughlin Reserve, California, USA - CR12Mar_CSW14AB (SPAdes) | ecosystem: Environmental > Terrestrial > Deep... | reverse complement strand
GAGCCGGTAAGGTACCAACTAACCGAAGTACCCGTATTGCTCGGATTGGTCCTTTGAATCGTGAAGTTAAAGGCCTTAGTGCCTGAATTGCCTTCCGCTTGAACCGCACTACTCGCGGCGATCGAGAACACGGATTTCCCGGTCGTATCATCATCGACAATGGTGCCGGTTGCAGAACCGTATACGGGATCGATCGTTCCACTTGAAGGGGTCGACAAAGCCACCACGAAGTTTTCGCTGTTCTCCGCCGTCGTATCGCCATTGACGTTGACGGTAACGTTTACGGAGTCTATGCCTGCGGCAAATAAGATGCTCCCGGAGGGAAGCGTGCCTCCCACGAAATCGGTTGCGTTCAAAGATCCGGATGCTGCTACAGACCAACTGATGCTGGCGCTGTCTGTGGAATTCGTTCGGGAAACAGCAAAAGTAAACGCTTTGCCGCCAGAATTACCTTCTGTTTGATTCGCATTGCTCGCTGCAATGGAAAACACAAGCGGGGCGGAAATCGAATCATCGTTGAGAATCGTGCCCGCTGCCGCTCCTGAAGTGGGACTGATCGTCCCTCCAATGGGCGAAGAGAGGCTCACGACAAATGGCTCGTTAGTTTCGTAAGCGGTGTCGCCTTTTACATTGACGAAGATCGTCTTCGACGTGTCGGTAGAACTAAACAACACCGTACCGGACGGAAGGATTCCCCCCTCAAAATCGTCGGCTTTGAGATCGCCCGAAGCAGCGACGGACCAAGAAACCGCACCAGCGCTTCCCGGGTTGGTTCTCTCGATCTTAAAGCTAAACGGTTGGCTTCCCGAATTGCCCTCGGCCAAGGTAGCGGTCAACGCGCTGATCGAGAAGACCGAGGGGGTGACGGTATCATCATTGACAATGGTGCCGAACTTCAGGCTGCTTCCGGCGCCCTTACCCACGGTCCCATTAGTCGTGCCGCTGACGTAATTGCTCAGGCTTACTTGAAAATTCTCATTGGATTCCGCAACGGTATCTCCATAAATGGGGATTCGAATCTTCGCGGTACTGGACCCTTTAAAATCAAGGATTCCGGAAAACCCTCCAGACCCAGGCATACCAAAATCTGCATTATCGGTGGAAATATGAGTGACCGTATAAGCTACCTGATTTGATACATTAATATTTCCGGTATGAACCACGCTGATTTCAAGATAAGTTGTTCCGCTATTGCCTTCTGTGGGCCAAACCTGCTTTGTATCAACGAAGCTGGCATCAGGGGTGGGTGGAGTTCCCCCTGAACCCGAGTTGCCGTTGTTGATTTCCTCATCGCCGCCACTCAAGATATGAGACGTGTTAGGGGCATCGCTGCGTGGCGAATTGACTACGTTTCCCTGGGCAAGAAACTCACTTTCAGGCAAATCGGTGGGCGCGGCGCCGGGTTGATAGGGAACGGAGTTTGGATCGCCGATCGGATCCAAGATGTAATCGGGAACTGCAGGCTGATAGGGCGAAGGATCTTCAGCAGGCGTTCCAGGATCGATGATGGGAAATGGCCCCATGGTCCCGATTGGATCTACGACGGGAGCTGGATCGGACGGATCCCCTGGCGGAACCGGGTCTCCCGGGTCGCCAAATACCGGTGTGGTTCCCGGATCGCCCGGCGGCAACGTCGGCGGATTTCCGCCGCTCGGGGGCGGATCGACGGGCGGTGGGTCCACCGTTCCGCCACCACCGACGGCATTGGTGCCAAAACCCCCAAGAAGGCCATTCAATTGCAGGCCATTACCGACCGCTCCGTTGTCCTGGTAAGAAGACGATCCATTGACTCCGGAGAACAATCCATTTTTTGCAGCCACTGGATTGGGAAGTAAATTTTGGTCCAAATTTCTGGACATACCGCCCAGCACGACGACCTTTCCCGAATAGGCGACGTTAAATGTAAATTCACTGCCGAGTAATGAGAATTGCTCCCACTTTCCAACAGAGGGATAGCTCACCGTGATGGTCGTAAGCGAACCGCTTGGAATTGTCGACGATGTTTGTGGAGTGAGCGCCACGGCCAGAGCTTTGTCAAGTTCGGATTGACCGGTGATCTCGGCGTCATATTCTGCGATCACATTTCTTGAGACCGTGGGCGTGCCCAAATAACCCAATGGCGTATAACCTGAGTAAGTGGTTGGCAGATACGCCTTGGTCTCAATTACCTTGGTGCTGTAGGTGTTGCCATTTTTGATCTTGGCGACAACGACCGGATCTTGCGTGCTGTCATTGGCGTAGACTGCGACCTGGACGCCGCCGACGGCGGCCACGTTGAACGGATTCAGTGTCGACAGCAGGGTGGGGGTTGATTTTACATCGAAGACCTTTACAAGATTTCCAACGCTTGAGCCTGTGCTTTGCCCAACCACCAGTTCTGAATAGCCATCCCCATTGAAATCGCCGCCAACCGAGCTTGCGGCAAGCTGCATCCCGCCCGTGTGCGTTGTTGCGAAGGGGGCGAAATAGTTAAAAGTCTCCGGAAGAGTCGAGTTGCTGGCGACTCGAACCAGTTTAACGAGTGGGGCGCGCCCCTCGCCGGAACCAAGGGCAAGGTCATCTCTTCCATCGTCGTTAAAGTCACCGACGGCGATACTCACGCCGCCTATAAAGGTCTCCTCGAATGCGTAGAAAGATGCCAGGTAGGTTGATGTCGTTGCGTCCTTACCGCTGAAGATTTTTACATGGGGTGCCGTCCCCTTGATGGGAGCCGTGGCGATGTCGGTCCACCCATCTCCATTGAAATCGCCGGTCGCAACTCTTACGCCACCCGTAAATCCCTCGGCGTAGGCATAGAAGCTCCCGATTTTGCCGGCAATTTGAGTTCCGGTTGCCCCGCTGATGACTTGAACCCGTGGGCCGCCGATGGTACCGGCCGATATGACGGCGTCGTTGATGCCGTCGTGGTCTATGTCACCGCTTGCGACCTTGATTCCGCCGTTGAAACCTCCAAATACTGGAATATCCCAGGCCAATTGGCCCGTAGTGGCAAAGTAGGCCTTGAGTCTTGCGGCCGTGCCCGCCTCGGTTCCCGTGAAAAGAAATGGGGCCGCCAGACTGCTGGAATCGGGGGTGACCCGGTCTTCCAGGCGCTCCAACTCGAAGCGAGTGATGGGGCGTTCCGGGCGAGGTTGCTTGGACTTCTTGGAGGATGGAATCTGGTTTTGCGTTTGAGAGAAAAGAAATTTGCCAAAAGGAAAACGACGATTGCGGCCAAAAGTCATGGGGGACTCCTGAGTGATTGGCACATCTTCAATGCGGTTGGTGGCCCCTCTCGTTGAATTGAACGCGGGGCCTTCGCTAAAACTAGCAATCGGCCTTGCGGGTGTCAAAAAGAAAAACCGTCAAAAAGCAAGAAATGGTGCAAATTGATAAAAACACCGGGAAAACCGCTGGAAAAATTTGGACATTTGGCGATGAAAAATGCCATATCAATTGTATTTGAGATCGGAAAACTATCTAAATCAAATTGCTGCACTATGTGGATCGGATTGAATTCCATCCCGCGTCCTCGCGATTTTGGCTCCAGGTGGGAAAAACAAGCCGCCTGGCAATCAGGGCACCGAAGAGCGAGACTTGTCCTCTTGATCAGTGGAATCTTGCGTCGCTGGTGTTCAATGGGGTGAAATGATCTTCAAAAAACTTCGGATTTTCCACGAAAGATCGCAACGGTTTGTGCGGACTTGGGAATGCTCAAATAGAGATCTCGTCCCATTCGGGCGGGTGGCCTCTTAGGCCATGGCTGCGAGGATTAATCTTGCAATCAAGATGATTGAACGGGTTCCTTGATCCCGAACTGCTTGAAAATTTTACATCTATAAGGGCAGAGGATTGTGTTCGATTGTCGGTTGCGAATGAGATCTTCTGTGAATGGATTTGCGCTGAAGCAGGACATCATTTGATGAAATGATCTTCTATATAAGCCGGCGAGTTTGCGCAAGCTGCGTCGAGGCGGATCAACTTCCAAGTGAACCGGGCGAAAGTGGCACGCCGGGGCTATTTTCCGTACGGATTTTCAGGCCCGCAATAGGCTTGTCAATCAGGATGAAATCGGCGGAGTCCATCTTCCAGGGCTTCCGGGCGGTACACCTGGTCTTCCCATCCCAAATCGTGCAGCGATTCGAGCAAGCGGAATTCTCTCTTCAAAAAAATAAGTATTAAGAAAATTGTAGTATCATATGATGCCTAAGGCTGGTTTTTTGCAAGCGAGTCAATCATTTCTGTGCCGTGGCCGAGACGCGGCGTAATCGACTCTGATAGAATTGGGCCAAAAAAAAAGGCCGGGAAATTCCCGGCCAAGTTGGCGTGGTCTGTCAAAAATGTGTCAGGCGCAAACTATTGCGCGTCAGGAATCGGCAAGGTTACCCGGCGGCGAACGTCGAGTTCGATCGTGCCGAAGGTTTGTTCGTGACGCTGGAGCGTCTGCGCGACGGCGCTCAAGAGCCTCTTGGCGGTGTAAAAGTTGAGAATCAGCCGCTGGTCGACGCTGATTTCCTGGCGGCCGGTCGCGAAGGGATTCGGATTCAAGGCAAAATCGAGGATCACTTCCTCAGGCGTGGCGGTCACGCGCGCGAAATTGGTGTAATTGCTTTTCAGCTTTTCTTCGATGAGGACCAGTTCCGTTTGCTGCTCTTGAGGTTCTAAAGACATGACTCATCCTTGAAAGGTGCCTGGTTAAGAATCGCTACGAACCCAACCATGCTGGGAAAGGTTGTCCGGCCGCATGATAAAGATCTCCCTCAGTTTATAAGTGGGCCCTTCCGGAAGATAGAGTCTTTCTTCAACCACCCTGCAGTAGCGCGAAGCGGGGTAGGGGCCACTAACCCAGCTGGGCCAATCCGCCATCGGGCGGGCCGTGACGGAAAGGGACAAACTCCGATAGGCAGGGAGCCGCCTTGGAATCGGAGAGTAAAAACACCTCGCGCCCTCAAGGCCGCGGCGGGTAGATTGATTGCAGGGTTGCATTTCCAGATCATTAGGCGGGGTGGGGCATGAAGCCGTTCGCCGGCGTGTTGATGGGGTTGATCTCCCTGGTCTCGGTCCACGATGTCCGAGCCCAGGATGGCGTGGCCGCGTTTCGCTGGCAAAAAGATCAGGTGTTTCGCTACAAGGTCGATCACAAGACCGTGGCCAAGGACACTCGCGGGCAGGTTGAAAACGAAGTCCAAACCCAAATCAACCTGATCAGGGAATGGAAAGTCCTCGAAGTGGATGCCAAGGGCCGCGCGAAAATTCAGTTGAAACTTCTCGCCTTGAAATCGGCGACAAAACGGCCCGATGGCGAGGTCTTGCAATTCGATTCCGAAAAGCCGGACGATGCGACTCCCCAGTTGCGCGATCAACTCGCCCGTTTCATTGGCGAACCGGTCGCGTTCCTTGAAGTCGATTCCCTGGGAAAGGTCGAGCGCGTCATTGAAAACCGTTTCGGCTCGTCTTCGCGCTTTGAAACCGATCCACCTTTCGGCGTCGTGCTTCCGGGAACTGCCATCAAGAACGGAGACTCCTGGGTCCGAACGGTCCATTTCACTCCGGTCGGGTCCAATCTGCCCGTTCCTGGGGGCGGCAACCTCGAAGCCAGAGTGAAAACCACCTGCGCGGCGGCGACCGCGTCGAGCCTGACCTTGCGTACGGCCGCCCAGATCGGCAAGCAACCGGAAGGGATCCCCGAACGGATTTCGCTGTTACAGTATTTTCCCGACACCGAGGTCGTTTTGGATGCGCCCGGCGTGCCGCCCAAACTGATCGTTTCCAAAATCGATCGATCGCTCAAGTATGGAGAGAAAGAGGAGTCGCTCTATCGCCTGGTTTCCGAATACCGCGAAACCCGAATCGACGAGTAGGCTTCGCCTTTCCCGCGAGCCCCATCATCAAAAAGTAAGGGCGCCCAGGGTTTGCTGGGCGCCCTTACTTTTTGCATTCGAACCTTCTGGATTCCGGGCTCGTCTCTGTTTCCAACCGCTGTTAGCCCGCGATCAATTCGGCAACGGCTTCTTTTTCTTCCTGCAATTCCTTGAGGGTCGTTTCAAACTTGGTTTTGCCGAAAGCATCAAACGACAACCCTTCGACCACCTTGTAATTGCCCTGGCCATCCGTGGTGCAAGGGTAGCCGAAAACGAGGCCCTTCGGCACCCCATACTCCCCCTTGGAAACGGTCGCCATGCTCACCCAATCGCCAGGAGCGGTGGGCTTGAGCAACCCCTTGACATGGTCGATCGCGCCGTTGGCTGCCGAGAAGGCCGAGCTGGAACCGCGCGCCTTGATCACCGCGGCGCCACGGGTTTGGATGCCGGGAACAAAGGTCTCTTCGAGCCATTTGCGATCGGTGACAACCTCGGTGGCCGGTTTGCCGCCGATTTTGGCATTGGTGAAGTCGGGGAACTGGGTGTTGGAATGGTTGCCCCAAATGGTCATGCGCGTCACATCTTCGGAGCGGGCGCCGGCTTTGATCGCCAGGGCGGTCTTGGCGCGATTGTGATCCAGGCGGGTGAGGGCAGTCCAGCGTTCCTGGGGGATCTCTTTGCCGCAGTTGTAGGCGGTGTAGCAGTTGGTGTTGCAGGGGTTGCCGACCACCAGGATGCGCACGTCGGACGCGGCCTTGGCGGCGAGAGCCTTGCCTTGCCCGACGAAGATCTTGCCGTTGATGTTGAGCAGATCCTTGCGTTCCATTCCCTGTTTACGGGGGAACGAACCGACCAGAATCGCCCAGTTGACCCCGTCAAATGCCTTGTGCGGGTCGTCGGTAATCACGGTTCCTTTGTGGGTGTTGAATGCGCAATCTTCCAGCTCCATGGCCACCCCTTCGAGGGTGGGCAGTGCCTGAGGAATTTCAAGCAGGTGGAGCACCACATCGACATCGGGCCCAAAAACTTCGCCCGAAGCCAGGCGGGGCAACATGCCATAACTGACCTGTCCGGCGGCCCCGGTCACGGCAACTTTGATCGTCTTTCGCATTCGTTTGAACCAATACGGGTACTTGAGGGTTCGTAATCTCGCCCCGGCATCTTTTACTCGCCAGGAACACATCCATTCCTAAAGTGTTAGGAAAGAACCCTTTGCCGTCCAACGATCGAGCTTGGCTGCAAATGGGGTACAAGGAGTGTTTCTTATGCCGGTGAAGGTGGCGATTAACGGTTTTGGTCGAATTGGACGCCTGGTATACCGCGCCCTCGTGGAAAAAGGCCTGGTAGGAAAAGAAATCGAAGTCGTGGCCATCGGCGATATCGTTCCTGCCGATAACCTTGCCTATCTTGTGAAATACGATTCCTCCCAGGGCCGTTTCAACGGCACGGTCGAATCGCGCAAATCCTCGCCCGATAAAGCGGAAGACGATGTTCTCGTCGTCAACGGCCACGCCATGCAAGTGGTCAGCGCCCGTTCTCCTAAAGACTTGCCCTGGAAGGCGATGGGTGTCGACCTCGTCATCGAATCGACCGGTCTTTTCACCGAAGGCACCCGCGATGCCGGCCAGGTCGACAAGTCGGCCTATGGCCACATTGTCGCCGGCGCCAAAAAGGTGATCATTTCGGCTCCAGCCAAGAATGAAGACATCACCGTGGTCATGGGCGTCAACCATGAGAAGTATGACCCAGCCAATCATCACATTATTTCCAATGCTAGCTGCACGACAAACTGTCTCGCTCCGCTAGTCTATGTGCTATTGAAGGAGGGCTTCGGCATTGAGGAAGGCCTCATGACCACGGTCCACTCCTACACCGCCACCCAGAAGACGGTGGACGGCCCGAGCAAGAAGGACTGGAAGGGCGGCCGTACCGCGGCAACGAATCTGATTCCTTCGACCACGGGCGCCGCGCGCGCCGTGGGCCTGGTGCTGCCCGAAGTGAAGGGCAAGCTGACCGGCATGTCGTTCCGCGTGCCCACCCCCACCGTTTCGGTGGTCGACCTGACGGTCAAAACTGTCAAGGCGACGAGCTACAAGGAAATCACCGAGGCGATGCGTCGCGCCAGCCAGACTTACCTCAAGGGAATTCTGGAAACGACGGCAGACGAAGTCGTCAGCTCTGACTTCATCCATTACCCCGCCTCTTCGATCTTCGATGAGACCAGCGGCATCGAACTAAACAGCAAGTTCTTTAAGCTGGTGAGCTGGTACGACAACGAATGGGGCTATTCTTGCCGCGTTGGCGACCTGGTCCGCCACATCCTTTCCAAGGGTCTGTAATTTCAAGAGCGTTCCATTCCTGGGTGCCTTCGGTCCCCAGGAATGGATGTCTTTATCTCTCCCATTGGAGCGCGAAATATGGCCAAGAAAAATCTCAATCAATTGCCCGCCGATTTGAAGGGCAAAAAAGTGCTCGTTCGGGTCGATTTCAATGTCCCGCAAGATGCCGCCGGGGAAATCACCAACGACCGGCGCATTCGTGGGGCCTTGCCGACCATTGAAAAACTGCTGGGTGCCGGCGCATCGGTCATCGCCATGAGCCACCTTGGCCGTCCCAAGGGAGATCCTGTCAAGGATGCGCCTTTCAAGATGGACAAGATCGCTCAGCGGCTGGGACAGTTGCTCGGCAAGCCGGTGAAAAAGGCCGCCGATGCCGGCGGTTCCGATTCGGGTCAGCTTGCCGCCTCGCTCAAGCCGGGCGAAGTGCTCGTGCTTGAAAACCTGCGCTTCGACAAGGGAGAGCAGGGCAGCGACGCGGCTTTTGCCGGCAAGATCGCCGCGCTGGGCGATGCCTATGTCAACGATGCCTTTGGTACTTGCCACCGCAAGGATGCCTCAATGGTGGCGCTGCCTGCCGCCATGAAGTCCAAGCCGCGCGTGGTCGGAACCCTGGTCGCCAAGGAACTCGAAATCCTCGAGACCTTGCTTTCCCACCCTGGCCGGCCCTTTGTTGCCCTTTTGGGCGGCGGCAAGGTCTCGGACAAGATCGGCTTCATCAAGGCCCTGGTCAGCCGGGTCGATCAGGTGCTGGTCGGCGGCGCGATGACCTACACCTTCCTCAAGGCTCAAGGGCTGAGCATCGGCGGTTCGCGCTGCGAAGCGGACAAGCTCGATGTAGCTCGCGACCTATTGACTTTGGGTAAGGGAAAAATCCTTCTGCCTGAGGATCATTTGGTGGTGCAGGCCCTCGATGCTCCCCAGACCGCGAAAGTGGTCGAGGGGAACATTCCCGAAGGCTGGATCGGCATCGACATTGGCCCCAAGACGATCGCGAAGTACGGCGCGATCGTCAGCGCCGCCAAGACGGTGATGTGGAACGGGCCCATGGGTAAGTTCGAAGACGAACCTTACAGCAAGGGCACCCGCGCCATCGCCAAGGCGATGGCCGAATCGAAGGCGACCACCGTTGTCGGCGGCGGCGAAACCGCGGAAGCGGTCGAAGCCTTCGGCCTCGACGAGAAGATGTCCCATGTCTCGACTGGCGGCGGAGCGTTCCTCGAATATGTCGAGGGAACGCCTTTTGCCGCCCTGGCGGAGATTGAAGATGCTTAGTCAAATGTCACGAGTTTGACGAGAATGAGGGGGTGGCTTGAGGCCATCCCCTTTTTTATTGTCAACGACCCGCTTGATTTCTTTGACAGGTTGTTTTTTGTGACGCTCGCTGTTTGCGGACGAGCTCACGCGCTTTTTTTTCGACGATTTTTGGTTCGGCCCTTTTCATTGGCTTCCATGTATTGTTCCTTTGGTTGTCCACCAATCGGCTCTTTCAGGCGTGATCCTTGGAGCCATTCTCGGGATGTTGTGCGGGGCGATCTTGATGAACCAAATCGATCGTGTCATCGGCAAACGGCGATCAAAAAAGGATTCACCATCGTCATCAAGCTCCCCGCTTTCCGGCTCTGGGGGAGCCAAGTCCCCGTGACGGCAGCGCTTTTATTGGCTGGCGCCGGGGAGCATTTCCACCGGTGCTCCTTTGCGCCGAAGCCACGCGCCGATTGCGACGAGGGCGGCAGTGAGACCGGTCGTGACGAGGGTGCCCGGTTCGGGGACGGCCGTGGCGTGAATATTGTACTGGCCGCTGGAAGGACTGGTGCCTGGAGAACTCCAGCCGAAGTACTGATCGGTGGGGCGATTGGCGGTGCTCCAGTTCGCGGTACCTCCAGAAGAAGAATCCAGGCGGAAATAAAGGGCGCCTGATTGCCCTGAATTGAAGTTGAGATTGAGCGAACTGAGATTGAACTGGAAATCGGAAAGGTGATTGTTCCCGCCATCGTAGGTTTTTGTCCCAACGACCGAGGTGCCGGCGATATCGGAAAGAGCGAATTTCAGGGTCAGCGACTGAATTGGTGTCGTGCCTGAGGCATTATAAACTCTCAATTTGACGTCATCGAACGAGCCTGTAAATCCGGCGGTCCAAGAGATGGTGTAGTTTGTGGAACTGCTGAATGCAGTGCCCGAACCGTCGCTAGCGCCGCCAATGCGATCAAGAACAAGGTCGGCACGCGCCGAGCCCCCTGCCAACAACGCAGTCGCGATCAAGAAAAAAGAAGTGCGCATGGGAGATGCCCTGCATATCGAAGAAGATGAGATGGGGATATGCGCTCAAGATAACCCATTTGCTTGATTTGACTAAAAAGGGTTGTGAAATTCCTGAAGATTTGATGAGGGAAGCGTTGGCCTCCAATATTTCCAACCGGGAGCAGGGGTTATCCCCATTAGGACCGCTAGGGCCTTGGATCGCCTTCGGGAGGGGGGCTGATCGCCTTCAAGGCACGAATGGATTTGCCATCGGGAGCCAGACGCATTTTGATTTCCGAGTGCGATTTGAGATCGGCTTTCGCGGCGATCTTGTCGTCCACGATGATGATGGCATCGGAGGCGAGCGGCAGCCAGCGGGAAATCGGTTGCCCCGCGTCATTTTCCTCGGCGGAGAATTCGATCTTATTGTCTTTCTGGTTCACACCGAGGAGTTGACCGTAGAGCAGGTCGCGTTCATTGCCATCGGCGTCGATCGCATTGACCCATTTGCCATTGCGCGAGAATTCCAGGGGCACCCGCATTTCCGGACGCAGCTCGGCCCGGGTTGCGGGAAGACCGCCAATGCGCACGATCGCGTCGCGCGCGAGTTCGATTTCACTTTCCTTCACCTCCGCGGTGTCCGGATCGTCTTCCACAATCGTGAACCTGCCATTCTTCTTGATTTCCAGGATGCGAGCGTCGCGGATTTTTCCTTCCGCCAGGATTCTGATAACGGTTCGGTAATCGGGCCCAAGGCGTAGCGAAACGCGTTGCCCCACCTTGAGGTCGGCCAAGGTCCCTTCCTCATAGGCAATGCGCACCGTGGTGCGTGGCGACAGGTCGAGATTCAAAAAGGTTCCCTGGCGGTCAAGGGCCAGTGTCAGTGTGGCTCCCTTGATAGCCCTGCCGTCTTTTACACCGTGAAACTCCGCAATCCTGCCGCACACTCCCAGATCGAATCGGCTGGGATCGTCGACCACTTTCGCCGGACCGGCCGGAATTTGATGAGGAAGTGAAAGAAGTCCAAGTAGCATCCAGGACATGCGGGGGCATCCTCATCGGTCGGTAGCGTGCTGAAACCTCGCATCACCCACCCGGCCAGTGGTTGATCAAGCGGCGAAAGACGCAAACAATTGTGCCTTTCAAGATAACCGGTGGCGACCGGGCAAGGAAAGAGCCAACCGTTCTTCAACTGGTAGGAAAAACGTCGCGTGAAACCGAGCGGAAGGGAGAATCACATTCAGAGAGAAAGAAATGGCATCCAAACTCCGATGGGGCCGCCGAAAGTTCACTGCCTGTCAACGAAGGTGAACGAAGAGAATCAAAAGGATCGAAAAAGCATGGAAAAATCGCGTCGTTTCACGAATTCAATGATCGATCAAAAGCAGGCAGGCGGCGGTTTGCGGCGATTGTATTAGATATCTCAACGATGTAAGTCGGTACAGTCCTGCCATGAACAACGTTCCCGGAGTTAGGGCGTGATCCACTTTGGCAGAAGATCCTTGACGGTTCTAGAATCACTCAATTAAATTGGATAAATAGGATAATTTGCGAAGAATAAGCGGGCGCTTTTCGCCCGGAATCGGAGTCGGTCCCCAACCTTTTTCACCAAGAGTGCGCCCATGGCCCCGTTTGACCGGTTTTTCTCGATTGCCAAATCCCTCAAATTGAGTCGCGATAAAAAGAAGGAGAGTCAGCCCGCAAGGCGATCTCCTGCTCGCTTTCGGCCGCAACTGGAGTCGTTGGAAGAGCTGGTTTTGCCTGCCCTCTTGGATATCACCGGGGGCAGTTTGCTTTACACTGCGGGGGCGGGTGTCGATAACGCGTTAGGAGTTTCGGAAGCCTTAGGGAATTACATTTTTCAGGACGCGGGAGAAACGATTGCGCTATCGGCCGGGGCGGTGGCTGCCGGTTGGTCGCTAATCGATCCCCACACCGCGACCGGGCCCAAGAACTCGGCGACCGTTGACTTTCAGATCACGCTTTTAGGCGGCAGCGATGCGCTAACGATTGGCGCCAAGGTTGCCGCGACCGGCAAGATCGACCTGCAAAGCGGCAGCGGTGTCAGTTTTGCTTCGCTGAGCGGTTCCCTGGCCACCGGTGCCGAAGTGGTCGTTCGCGCCGACAACGGCAGTGTAACCCAATCCAATCCAGGCACGGTCATCACGGCTCCCAAGCTGACCCTCGTTGCCTCGGCCGGAATCGGTTCCAATGTTCGTGTTTTGGAAACCTCCGTGCAAAACCTGAACGCCAAAGCCAATGGCGTGAAGGCACCGATTTACCTTTCCAATGCCGGCCCGCTCGACGTCGACCAAATTCAAGTGACGGGAGACGCGCAAGTTTCTGCCGTGGGGATGACGCAAACGGGTCCGATCTCCGCCGGCGGTCAAGCGGTCCTTTCGGCCGGCGGCGGCAACCTCAATCTTGGTTTAGCGAGCAACGCGATTGCCAAGGCTTCTTTGCAGGGCAGCTATGTGGATTTTGCCACGGGATCCGTTTTGGAAATTACCGCGCTGAATGCCTCGTCCGATGTCAGCCTCAGCGCGCCCGCCGGATTCAGCGTTTCGTCCGACATCTCGGCGATCAATCGCCTGTCGATTTCCGATCTCAATGCGGCAAGCTCGTTTGCTGGCAAGGTAAGCGCCAATCAGTTGCAAATCCTTTCCGGATCGGTCGGAGGGGGCCTGGAAATCAAGGGGGATGCCACTCTGCCCGGTGGGTTGACGGCGCAGGCCGGCCAATACGATCTGACCTTTTCAGGTGCGAGGAATTCGATCGGCGCGCTTTCGTTATCGCAGGAAGGGCAGTTGAATCTGGGCCATGCGAAATCCGATCAAACCTTGTTTCTTGGTTCGGCTGCTCTTAGTGCCGCCAAGCTGGCCGTGACCATTCAGGGAGCGGTGGTCAGCCAGGGGGATTTGACGCTGGTCAATTGGAAAGCGGGTAGTGCCACCGAGCCGATCACCTTGGTCAGCAACAACCTCTACCTCTTCCAGGGGGAAGCCGACGGCGGGCTCAATATCACCGCGCAAGATGCGGTGTCCGTGCAGGGGCAGGTTGATGCCGGGGCCACCAACATCAAGGCGGGTACCAGCCTGACTTTCAATGGCACCTATGTCGCCACCGGTAACTTCATATTCCAGGGCGGTTCGATCATCCAGGCGGCCAACGGTTTGCTGCGGGTCACCGACCATACCGCGCTGATCGCATCGGGCGACATCTTCCTCAACAATGGCAATTTCTTTACCAATGAAATTCAATTCGAAGGGAAGAATGTCAACCTTGGCGCCAACACGACCATGCTCTTCAAAGTCTGGGACCAGGCGTTGCCGCCCACCATTCGCAATGCGGCTCTGGGCTCGTTGACCTTGAATGTCGTTTTTGGCGATATCATTGCCACGACCCCGGTTTATTCAAGCGGCGTTGCCACGTTCCTTTCTGGCCGCGATATCGACCTGGGCGGCTTTAATGAACTACTTGGGCCGGTCAATTTCAATGGCCGCAATGTGTCGATCGGCAATATCAACGCGCTGACCATCGCACAGAGCATCGCCACGGGATCGCTCTCTATCAGCACCGCGATCAACAATGCGGACATCACGCAGCTTGGGGCCATCGACGCCCCCAGTGGGCCCATAACGTTGGATGCAGGCACCGGCCGCATCGTGCTGGATAATCCGCTCAACAATTTCCCGAGCGATTCGGCAACCACTGTGACCGCGTCGCAGGCGAAGCTGGCTGATGCGGGGTCAATCCAATTGGGAGCCATCCAGGTTTCCGGGACATTCCAGATTGAATCGGGAGCGGACATCACGGAGTCGGCAGCGATCAAAGCAGGTTCCACGATTGTTAAGGCCCTCGGATCGGCAGCCCTGACCAATGCTGCCAATGTCATCGGACCCTTGGCGTTAACGGCACAAAATGCGGCCATCGTCAGCGCTGGGGCCCAGGTTCTGGCTGGAGTGAATGTTCAGGGGAATTTCTCGCTGAACGCGGGTGGGGACATTACTCAGACCGGTCCGATCATCAACAACGGATCGTCGGCCAAGGCGAACTTAACTTCGACGAGCAAGATCCTGCTTTCCGGAAAGGGCAATGATCTGACCAGCCTCGTACTTAGCGGGTCGATGGCCGATGTGAGCACGAGCGCGAGCATGCAGGTTTCCGATTCCAAGATCAGCGGATTGACCAAGCTCGTGGCGGGGGGCGACCTCATCGGCTTGAGTAACAGCTTTGGCTCCGATGCGATTTTCAAGGCGAGCGGAGATCTTCAGTTCGAAGGCGTCCGTAGCACTTTTGGCGGCACGGTCGACTTCGAAGGGACCGACGTCGCCTTTGCCGCGAAGGGAAATTTCGCGATCCTCAGGGGCAAGGCCCGGGGAACTTTGGAGTTGAATTCGACGGGGACGATTTCGCAAGTCAACTCGAGTGACAATTTCGTTGAAGTGCAAGGGGCATCGAACCTCGTCGCCATCAACGACATCCTGCTCAATACCTCCCCGAACCAGTTTGCGGGCGTCATTGCGCTTGTGGGCGCTCAGGTGTCGCTGGGCAATCGCGTCGGCACGATTCTGGGAACCACGATCGCCTCGGGAGACCTCAACGTCTCCAGTCGCGGTTTCGGCATTTTGCAAAACTCGACGATCACCGTGGGGGGTAAGGCGAACTTCAATGCGGGCGGCGGCGATATTGAGCTCGCCGGCGACAACGCCATTTCCGAAGTGACCCTTTCCGGTCATGCGGTGGCGCTTGCGACCGCCAAGGCGCTGACGGTGAACGCTCTCGTTGCCAATGGCGACGTGGGTTTTTCGGCGCCGCTAGGATTCACCGTCATGGGCGATGTGTCGGGAATCAACCGGCTGCAAATTGCGAACATGAACGCGAACAGTTACTTCAAGGGAACCCTGTCGGTCAATCAGTTCGATGTTCTGAGCGGCAAGAATTCGACGCTCACTTTTGAAAGAGATCTGAGTGTCGCCGGTTCGTTGAACACGGGTCCCGACAACTATGCCGTCACCCTTCTTGGGACCAACAATCAGGTTGGTTCGGCCAACTTGGCCAATACCGGGTTGGTCACTTTCGGAATCGTGCCGTCGAGTGTGACGTCGTTCAATTCCGATTTTTCCCGGTCGCAGCCGATCAATCTCATCGGTGAAATTCGAAGTGTGGGAGACTTTGAGATTGGCGATTACTCGTTATCGGCCGATCAAGGTAACTTGAAAATCGTGGCAAGGTGGGTCCTCACCAGGGACCTGCTCAATGCCGCCAATTCTTTGGAAATCAGTGCGGCCGATTCGCTTTCCGCCGGCGCAATCGACGCGGCCACGCTCACGGTCACTTCAGGGGGCCTCCTCACTCAAACCAAGGGATGGAATGTCTCTGGGGTGACCACGATTTCAGCAGGAAGCGTCAATCTTGCTACGGGAACGGCCAATGAACTGAGCACCATAAGCGTAGAAACGAAATCAGATTTTTCATTAAACAATTTTTTTACCGATATTATTTTCACACACATGAAGGCGGATGGGAACGTCCAAATCGATTTGAATGGGACGGTGGCCATCACCGATGCGGTTCAGGGAATTCCAACCATTGGCGGGGATTTGACTGTGACCACAGGCGGTGACATCCTATTCGCCGGGATTTTGAAGGGTGCTGCTTACCTGTCAGGAAGGAACATTGAAATCTCCAACGCAAGGGGGCTGACTCTCGGGAGAGTGATTTCCGAAAGGAACTTGCGAATCTCTGTGACCGATACGTCTCCATTCCCGGGTCTGACGGAAATTGAGCAGATCGGCGCCGTCCAGGCCAGGTTTGGCGGCGTATATATCTCGAATCCTTTTGGATCGGTGGTTCTTGATGACCCCAACAACGATCTGGGCACCATCGGCAGCGTGTCGATTCAAGCAAAAGATGCCGTGATCCGCAGTCGTTCCACGATCAACATCGCGAACGCTTACATCGTGGGGAGCCTGGAAATCAATGCGGCTGGCAGCATTCGGTATCAGCCCGATCCGGACTTGCCTCCCGGCATCGCGGTCCGCGAGTTGTTGACGCTTCATGCGGGCCAGGACATCGACTTGAACCCGACCAACGACCACGAGTTTTACAAACTTCTGGCGAGCGCGAACAACATTGACCTGGGCACCAACACCGAGTTGAACATCGCGGGAATCCAGGCTAAAGGCAATGTGAAAATCACTGCGGGCGGTCCGATCACGCAGTCTGGAGCGTTCGTTGCCAATAACCGAGAATCAATCACAACTTTGACTTCCAGCACCACCATAACGCTAGAGAATCCGGCAAATGATTTTACTAATCTAATTTTATCTGGACAAACAACATCAATTTACGACACAAATTCACTGGTGATTTTGAACTCTAATATCTTCGGTAACACGACAATCAATTCATCATCAAGCACGGAAATTTACGATAACCAGTTCATGGGGCAGGTCTTTGTCACGGCGGGTGCCAGCATCTTTGGCGGCGGCAATTTTTTTGGCGGCTACGGTTCGTTTGATGGCACCGCGACGGTCGCTCTGGATTACTCGGAAAACACCTTCAAATCCAGTTACTACTTCAACGGCAGCCTGGTGTCCGTCAAGGCGCTTGGGGATCTGGTACTAAACGCGGGCAATGCGTCGGTTTCGCTTTCCCTTGCGGCGACGGGATCGATCACCCAGGACATTTCGCAAGGCTATTACTTCAACGTTTCCGGAAATACCGTTCTCAATGCCGGTGGAAATATTTCCTTCCTGGCGCCGCAGAATGTGTTGGTGGGCAATATCGAAGCAAACGGCATGGATATCGCCATTGTCAACAACGGGCCCCTGGTTATCTCCAAGATCGATGCCACCGGGGACCTCATTCTCAAGGGGGCCGGGATTTCTCAATCCGGACCGATCACCACGATCGCGTCGGCCACGTTTGACGCAGGAGCGGGCGATATTCTTCTTGGACTCGATAATCAACTTGGGCCCGTTACGCTGATTGGGAACAATATTACCGTTCACAGCAATGAACTGGCGCTGAATGGAGTTGCTGCTTCAGGAGAAGTATCTTTTAAGAGTGCTGATAAAATAAGTCAGAACAGTAGCGGAAAATTTAGTGCTGATGGTTTCGCTGAGTTTATTGCCGAAGGTTTTATATCTTTGCAGTCGGAAAATAATCAATTTAAAGGGCCTGTCAGTGTGGCTAGTGCTACTGGGACCGTTACGATTAGATCGATTTCAGACTTAACAATTGATTCGATTTCAGCGCGCCAGGCGGTTGATTTAGATTCCGAACAAAATATCGAGGTTATGGGAGCGATTGTCTGCCCAGTTGTAGGCCTAGGGGCATCTGGGACCAATTCCGTTATCTTCGGAACAATCCATGCGACGCAGCTCCTTTGGTCAACATTTACTGGGGAATTATCGGTTTTCGGTCCGCTAGAAATTTCAAGCGAATTCTATATACTTAATGGTGGCGATGTAAAAATAATGGGTGATGATCTCATTACTGGTAAGCCTTCCACTTTTATTACTTTAGGATCTATGCTTGATTTAAACGGTCATCCTCAAGCATTAGGTGGTCTGAATGGAGAGGGCTCCATTAAATTGGGATCATTTTATAGCCATGGTAGTTTGGTCACCGGCAATGGCTATGACGCGCTTTTTTCAGGAGAAATTACTGGATATGGAACAATTTACAAGTCAGGATCCGGGCGCCAGACATTGGATGGGGTGAATTCCTTTATAGGCGACACCCAAATTCTGCAAGGAACCCTCCAGTTGGGAAGCGCCACGGCAAATGGCTCGGTGCTTGGCCCCATTTTGGTGGGTGAAGGCAATTTGATGTTCCGCCCAGTTTATGATCAGCTCACTTCGAATCCCATCCGCGACCTGGACCCGGCAAGTCCCATTCGCGGAGAAATCACCATGAATTCTCCCGAGCGTGCCACATTAACTCTTGCCGGGGAGAACGCCTTCACTGGCAAGGCCACGATCCAGGCGGGCCGTCTCAACCTGACCTCGAACTTGGCCGACACCATTGTCAACGGAGATGGAGCGGTCCTGACCGGGACCGGCACGATCAAGGGGAACCTCACGGCGATTCAAGGGTCGGTTTCACCTGGTTCCTTCACCGGCGCGACGCCGAGCGGGAAATTGACGGTGACGGGTGAGGCCGTGCTTGGAGCCCAGAGCAACCTGCGCATTGGAATTGGCAGCAGCACGCTCTACAGCGTTCTCAGCGCCGGAAAGACGACGCTTCAGGGTGGGTCATTGACAGCTCCCGTGGACCCGGCGTACACGCCGCCGAATCTCCAGACCTTTACGGTGCTTCAGGCGTCTCCGTCGCTGACGGGCAAGTTTGCCCAGGTCGATTTCGTCTTCTCCGACCCTTACTTCTTCAAGACCATCTACACACCCACTTCGCTCATCCTGCAAAAGGTACCGACCGGAGTGCTCCCTGGAGCCACGCCGTTGGTCGTTGCGCCGGCTTCGGGATCTTCCCAGGCCGTCATCTACGACGCTTCCAATCAGGTACGCGCGCGAATTCAGCCGATGGGTGCCGGATGGCTGGGCGGCATGCGGGTGGCGGTGGGCGATGTGACCGGTGACGGGTTTGCCGATTACATCTTCGCGGCCGGTGCGGGCGGCGGCCCGCGAGTCGTCGTGATCGATGCGATCTCCTTGAAACAGGTCTCCAGTTTCTTTGCTTATGGAGCCAACTTCGCTGGCGGCGTCTATGTTGCCGCAGGCGATATCGATGGCAACGGCATCGCCGAAATCGTGACCGGGCCAGGCGCGGGCGGCGGGCCGAATGTTCGGGCATTCAACTATTTGGGCGTAAATAGCGGCACCAATTTCATGGCCTATAACTCGGCGTTCCGAGGCGGTGTGACGGTCGCGACCGGCGATCTGGATGGCGACAAAATCGCGGAGATCATCACCGGAGCGGCCAGCCAGGGAAGCGCTCACGTCCAGGCCTTCCATGCCAACGGAAGTTCCGCGGGCTTGAGCTTCTTTGCTTACGCCGCCTCGTTCATGGGCGGGGTGAGAGTTGCCGCGGGCGATTTGAATGGCGACGGCATCGACGAAATCGTGACCGGACCGGGCTTTTCCGGCGGGCCCAATTTGAGGGTCTTCAGTTCGTCGGGTACAAGTCTCTCTTCGATCTTTGCCTTCGCGCAAGGATTCACCGGCGGATTGAATGTCGGCGTCATCGATCCAACCCATAGCGGTAAGTTCAGGATTGTCGCGGCGCCCGGGGCCTTTGCCGCCAACTATCCCGGTGCCAGAGTCAATCTGTACGATTTCGATGCGGGGTCGGTCGTGTTCGTATCGACTATCCTGGCCTATTCCAGCCCCTTTAACGGGGGACTGTGGACCTCCTGATCAGGACAGTTTGATCAAGGTTGATGGGGCCATTGCTTTCTCTTAAGGTCGCAGTGGCCCGCCACTCTTCCACCATTCAGGGATATAAAATCTCTTCCTCTCTCACTTTTGTCTGAGGTCAATCGCCATAAAGAGTTGGCTTGGGACACTGGACCGCATCTTTCGCGGCGAGGCAACTCGGCTGTCCGAGCTGCGGGAAGGGTTGGGCAAACTGCCGGTGCAGGGTTTGACCATCTTGATCGCGCTCATGGGCGCGACTTATGGAATCTGCATGGGATGCTTTGCGATCTTCCAGGAATCGTAGGATCAGACGATGTCGCCCGAACAGCCAGAGTTCGAACGTTCCGCCCGCACCTGCTGCCAAATCCCACGCATTGCCTGGCCGGCCATCCCCTTTAAGCAATCGGCCTGGCGCGCTCGATTTCATTCCCGCGGCGACGCTGAGTCAAAATGTCCGCATTGGGTTCACATGCTGGGTGGTGCTCTTTGCGAGGATGATCTGGGATACCTTCCGATCCTGAAGCGGTTGGCCGCGCGATGGTCGCTTCAGGACGAAACGGATTCGACGGCGTCAAAGTACGCCGACAGAGCCCCCCGAAAGGGTGGGGCGCTGTTCTTTAGAAAACGACGAATTCCTCGCGTTCACAGCTGGCACCGGCATCGCCCGTCGACCCACGGACCATACAAGCAATTCTTGCGATGCGATGGGCAAAAAGCGGGAGGAATTCGATCGTTCTTAAGTGGCAGGCGCTGCGCCGATACAATGCCATGACCTTTCCGGGTTACTCACTTCGCTGTGTTTTGCGCGAAAGCCCCGGGTTTGATTCTCGTGAATGAAACCTTATGGCCGAACCCGATCCCTCAAAAATCAATCAGTTTCATGAGGTCGAGAACCTCTTTCAGGCGATTGTGTCGATCGAGGAAGAGAGGCAGCGGGCGGCTTTTTTAGAAAAAGAAACCGAGGGCAATCCGCAACTGCGCAAAAAGGTCGTGGACCGGTGGGTTAACCAGAGAAAACTCGCACCGCCACGGCCCCAGACCCCATACATGCCCAAAAGCGACCTGCTCATTGCCGGTCCTGGCGCGGGCGATCAGGGAAAATACCTGAAAGATGGAAAGTACATTCTGATCGATCCGATCGGTGAGGGAGGGATGGGCTCGGTTTACCTGGCGAAGCAAACGCGGCCCATCAACCGGCTGGTCGCCGTCAAATTCCTCAAGCCTGATCATGACAAAAGCAGCCATGTGCACCGATTCGACTTCGAGATGAAGGCGATGGCCCTCATGTCGCATCCCAATATCGTCAAGGTCTATGACGCGGGCACCTCGGAAAAAGGCCATCCTTTTTTCGTCATGGAATATTGTTCCGGTAAGGCGATTACCAAATTTTGCGATGCGAAAAAATATGACGTGAAACAAAGGCTTGAGCTGTTCGTTTGCGCCTGCCGCGCCATCCAGCATGCGCATGACAAGGGGGTCATTCACCGCGACATCAAACCCGATAATGTTCTGGTCGAACTGCGCGAGGATTTTCCGACCTTGATGGTCATCGATTTCGGCCTGGCCAAAACCACCGATTCGCCGCTTTTGGAAAGGCACCAGTTCACCCGGTACGGATCGGTGATGGGCACCATCAACTACATGAGCCCCGAGCAGGCCACCCTCGACCCGCGCGCCATCGACGCGCGCACCGACATCTATTCGCTCGGTTCGCTGCTATATGAACTGATGACCGGACTCACCATACTCGAGACGCAGGTCGATCTCAATTCCCACACCGACGAGATTTTGCACTCGATTCGAACCTCGCCGATCATCGCGCCGTCGGCAGCGATTGCCAGCGTGGTCGCGCTTTACGACATCCCGGCAAATCGCAGTACCAAACGGCGCGGCCTCATCAACAGCCTTCAGGGGGAACTGGACGCGATCATCTTGAAATCGGTGGAGCAAGACCGCGCGAAACGGTACCAATCGCCCATGTCCCTGGCGCGGGATATCATGCAGTACCTTAATGGCGAGCCGGTGGCGGCTTGTGAACGGGAACCAGGTTACCGAATCAAGCTATTTCTCAAAAAGAATCAAAAAAGAATTGTCGTTTTGGCCATTTTAATTGTGCCGATTATTGCGCTGATTTTACTCAACCAGCTGGATGTTCTCCATTTTATTTTCTAGGCGAAACTGGTTTATTTTTTTTGAGCATCCTGCAGGCTTCCCAATCAGGTTGACCCAAGCGCGGGTCGTCTCGAGACGAATGGCCGCGCGGCTTCTTCTCAAGAAGCTTGCAAATGAATCGGAATCAGGACGGTTTCTTGATCGAACATGAAACTGAAGCCGCCCGTGGCGAACTTGGGAACATCCGCAAGGGTGGCCTGACCTTCAGGCGATGCCAGGACCTTCTCAAGATCCGCCCGGGTTGGTGCGTAGAGGCCGACGATCATGTAATAAGGAGGCTTGCCGCCGGGCCTGGCTGCTTCGCATTTACCCAC
>Ga0208492_1000876_pt1 | contig 22312 bp, 15 predicted proteins | sample Subbioar_CSW14AB_FD_184820 | JGI IMG/M metagenome (GOLD analysis project Ga0208492, IMG submission 184820) | Serpentinite rock and fluid subsurface biosphere microbial communities from McLaughlin Reserve, California, USA - CR12Mar_CSW14AB (SPAdes) | ecosystem: Environmental > Terrestrial > Deep... | reverse complement strand
CCATCCTTGATCAAGAGGTGATAAGTCAGGTAACTCGCCAGAAATACCGCCGAAGTGATCAAGGCGGCCACCATCAGGCTGCCGTGAGTGCGGGGGTGCCTGGTCTTGATGGCGATGTAGGCGGACAGGAGCAGGAGACCAGCCAGTCCGTTCAGGCAGGCGTTGAGCCCGGGCGACGGGTAGTACCAAGGGTAGGATTTGGCAGGCGCGGCATCGATGTTGGCGACCAGTGATTTCAGCTTGGCCAGGCTTGCTTCAAAATCGTCCTTGGCGTTCTTGTTCTGGGCGGCGTCGTCTGGCAATCCCTGAAAATAGCCGCGAATGTTTCCCTTGGAATCGACCACTGCCAGCTTGGTCGCGTGGGCGAACTCCTGGCCGGGAGCGGGTTGATCGGCCCGTTTGACTCCAAGCAGAAACTTCTTGACCATCAGTTGATGAATCTGTTCTTCCTTGCCGGTAAGGAACACCCAGCGCTCCGGATCGGCGCGGAAATTCGCGGCGTAGCGGGTGAGTTCTTCCGGGTTGTCGCGTTCGGGATCCACGGTGAAAGTGACGAACTTGAGGTCTTTCACATCCGCCAGTTCTGTCTGCAACCGGGCCATGGTGGCGCTCACTTGCGGGCAGGGGCCGGAGCAGCGGGTGAAGACAAAACTCGCGATCCAGGTTTTGCCCTGAAGCTGCTCCGAGGAAAACGGCTTGCCGTGCGAGTCGATCAGTTCAAAAGGAACGGCCTTGCCGTAGTCGTCCTGAGTCAATGCGGTCAGAGGCGACAGCACCAGGGCGGCGATCAGCAATAGATATCGTGGGAAGTTCATGGTTCAGGCCGTTTATGCAGAAAAAGCAAAATCGGGAATAAGGGCTAACACCAGGGCGACGCACAAGAAGACGACCGGCCCCAACATCCAGAAAAGGCGCGGGAAATCCCGGCTGGCATGGAAGAATCCAAGCAAGCAGATGAGGATTTGCAAACCTGCCGCCCCGAGGACCACCAGGCGCCCTTGTGCGGGATCCAGGGATTGGTTGAGCACGGCAAGCGAAGCGATAAAGCCGACAAGCAGGCAGATCACAACGAAAAACGCGCTGATCCAGGGAACCGTTTCCTTGTGTGTCGAGCCGGTCATCGGCGTCCCTTTCTTTTTCCAGGCCTCTTTGACCTGAAGTTAAAGCAAATAAATCAGCGGGAATAAAAACAACCAAACCAGATCGACAAAGTGCCAGTAAAGCGCCGTGTTCGCCAGGAAATCGCTCCGGTTGGGATCAAGCGCGCCAAATAGCCCCCGCAAAAGGACCAGGGTGATCAGCACCAACCCGGCGATCAGGTGCAGTGCGTGAATGCCGGTCATCGTGAAGTAAAACGAAGCCCAAAGATTGCCATTGGGCAATGCGGGCCGAATGGGAAGTTCGGGATGCTTTTCCAGAAGCGCATTAGCGCCTTCGGCCGCTTCCGCCGGGGTGAGTGGGCGAATGTAATCGCCGTTCTCTTTCTTCCCATCACGCAATAGCGCCAGGAACTCCTTGGCGTCGACGACTTCGGGCGCCGTCGACTTTTCATGTTGGGCCAGGTAGCTCTCAAGGGCGCCGCGCTGGCGATCGAGCCAGACCCGTTGGCCGCGCACGAGCAAGCGTTCCCTGCGGGCGTCGGGTCCGGGAGCTTCGGCAATTTGCCCCGGAATGAGGCCATGATGGAATTTCTCGGAATATTCCCAGGCCTTGATTCCCAGAAACGCCAGGCCAAGCAAAAGACTGAGCGCCAACGACCGCACGCAGCCGGACAACTGACCGTTCTGCAACTGCGACAAGGCCAGGCTCAAGCCGACGCTGCTGGAAAGCAGGATCAACGTGTTGATCAGTCCGACCAGGGGAAGGACATGAGTCTGCTCGCGGGTGGGCCAGAGCGCGGGGTTGCCTCCGGTAGCGCCCGCGCGAAGCACATAGTAGGCGGAAAAAAGTCCGCAAAAGAACATGATCTCGGTGCCCAGGAAAAGCCACATCGCCAGCTTGGGAGATTCAAACGAGGGGGCCTGGGCCGTGTCGATCATCGGGCCATGAGGAGAAGCCGGGCCATGCGGAGAAGCCGAGCCATGAGTAGAAACCGAGTTAGGCGGCGAGGCCTGTGGACTTGAGGAAATCATAAGGGCTCGCTTCCTCCTCTGGGACCGATGATCCAGGTATCCAGGCACAACAGCAAAAGGAGCAGGGGCAAAACCAGAAGCGAAACTTGCAACACCTTGCGGGCGCTTGCGAAGCCGGGACTCTTCTGAAATCCGAGGGTCGACCAGAGGAACCAGCCGCCGACGGCGCAGGTCAAAATGAGATAAGCCAGATCCCAGAGGGAGTGCACCCGCCCCGGAAACAGGATGGGCGAACAAGAGACTGCGATGAGGCCGAGCGAATAGTTACGCATTTGCGATGCGGTCAGCCGGCCGGTTTCATCGCCGCGCGTCAGCATGCGCATGCCGGCCCTGGCATACTGCTCCTTGTACATCCAGGCGATCGCCAGAAAGTGGGGGATCTGCCAAAAGAAGACGATGGCAAAGAGAATCAGGCAGGGGTATTCGATCTGGCCTGTGAAGGCGACATAACCGATGACGGGGGGCAAGGCTCCCGGCACCGCTCCAATCAAGGTGTTGAGATTGGTCCGGGTTTTTAAGGGCGTGTAAACCAGCACATAACTCAGATGCGTGAACAGGGCCACCCAGGTCGCGGCCGGATGAGAGGTCGCAAGCAGAAGCGCGACGCCAAGACCGAGGGTAACCAGACCGAAGATCCAGGCTTCGAGCGCATGGACGCGGCCGCCGGGTAGGGGCCGTTTCGCGGTGCGCGGCATCAGGGCGTCGGTGGCGATTTCCAGCGCCTGGTTGAGGGCGCTGGCGCTTGAGGAAACCAGCGCCGAACCAAGGATCGTCCAGAGGATGGTCAGCCACTGAATCGGTTGACCATGGGCCAGGGCCGCGAGGATGCCGCCGGCACCCACGGAAAAGAGTACCAGCGTGGCGACGCGAGGCTTGGTCAAATTGATGTAATCGACCAGCGTGCGCTGCCATGTCCTGGCAAATGGCTCCAGGAGTGGTGTGTCCAGGGGAGCGCCGGTGTCGATTGGGGGATTGGCCATCAAGAAACGGCCCCCCCAGTGGGAACGCCTTGCATGGCGGGCACGGTTTTCGGAATCCACAAAGCCCGTAAGGCGATGACCGCCGCTGCGGCCAGGATCAACGCGCCGATCATGGCGTGGGTGGTCCGGACCGCGGCCTGCCCGACATTGACGGCGGCTTCAACAAGCGGCTTGTTCGTGGCGAATTTGCCGATGTAGGCCTCGATGCCAATCAACACCTGCAAGAACACCAGGAGTAAGAGCATCCCCGACGAGGGGCCAAACCATTTGAAAACTTCGCGATTGGCCAGCGCCTTGAGGTGGACGCCCACGACAAAGGCGGGAATGAGGCAAGCGAAAAAGAGATGCATGCGCTGTGCGACCGGATGCGAGAAATGGCGCAGCCAAACTGCCCAGCCCAGTTGCACCAGGCACAAAAACAACAAACCCAGCGACCAGATCAGGATCCCACGGCGTTCTTTGGGAACGATCATCGCGGGGATCGGTCTCACTTGAAGCGCGCAGATCGCCAGAAGGCCAACGAGGCCCGATACCACAATTTGACCGAGGGCCCCATGAATGCTCGCCAGTTGCGTGCCGCCAAGGGCGTTGAGGTAGACGCGCATGCCGCCAAGCAATCCCTGGGAAATCACTCCCAAGAACACGAGGAACCCCAGGGCCATGAGGTGGCGCCGCGCCCCTTTCTCTCGATATTCAAGGAAAATCGCAATGAGGAAGGCGCCGACTCCCGCTAACAAAACCCCCAGGCCGGCGCGCAGAATTCCCGGCTGCACCGCAGTCAAGGGATCCATCTGGGCGGCGGCACGATCGATCGAAGACATCGTCAACACGGTTCCGGCGGTCACGCCCACGACGGCGCTCAACCAGATTCCAAAGGATTTGCTTTTGAAACCAATGACGACGGTTTGCGCCAAAATGGTCAGACCAATCAAATAACCGAACACCCGATGAAAATGCTCAATGAGATAGCCGGGCCGCTCTTCCTTCCAGATGGGTACCGCGTCGGGCCGCGACCGGTCAAACATCAAGTACCAAGGCTCGGTGGGCCAAAGCGGGTCGACCATCCCCACCCGGAAGGTGGTCACCATGGTTCCCAAAAGCAAAAGAGGAAAGGCGAGCAACAGCGACAACCAAACCAGCCTGCGGATCCAGGGAGATGGCGCCTCGGAGACCGGAGCCGCGCTTGCGGGCGCCGAGCCTCCAGGCTGAAAGAGGACCGTCGAATCTTGAGGGATGGTCATGAATCGATCCGATCCAGTGAGGAAGGTGCGGCCAGCGTCGAATGCGCGGTCAGGGAACCTGTGGGCAAATCGGTTTGCGCTACGCGGCCTTCGGGCGCATCGGCCATCCCGTATTCGTAGGGACCATGGTAGACGATCGGGGTCGCTTCGAAATTGCCGTGCGGCGGCGGCGAGGGGGCCTGCCATTCCAGGGTGTTGGCGCTCCAGGGGTCGTTGCCTGAGCGCTTGCCAAAGAAAAGGCTCCAGAAGAAGTTGACCAGAAAGATGATCTGAACCAGCCCCATCAAGAAGGCGCTGATCGACATGAACTGGTTGAGCGGCTGCAGCGGCCGCAAAAAGTCATAAAGCGTCGGATCGTAATAACGCCTTGGATGTCCCGCGATGCCCAGAATGTGCATGGGGAAGAAGGTTGCATTGGCCAGAATGAAGGTCAGGAAGAAATGGATTTGACCCAGGGGCTCGCTCATCATGCGACCGAACATCTTGGGAAACCAGTAATAGATGCCGGCGAAGATGCCGAACGTGCTGCTTAAGAAAAGCACATAGTGAATGTGCGCCACGATGAAGTAGGTGTCGTGGATATAGATATCGACCGGGGTCGAGGCCATGAAAATACCGCTCAAACCGCCGATGACAAACATCGACACGAATGCCAGGGCGTTGAGCGACGCCGAGGTGAAGACGATGCGCGAGCCCCAGACGGTCGCGAGCCAGTTGAAGGTCTTGATCGCCGAGGGAAGCGCGATGAGCATGGTCGCGACCATGAACGCCGAACCCATGCGCGGGTCCATGCCGCTTTGAAACATATGGTGGCCCCAGACGATGAAGCCCAAGCCGGCGATCGCGATCATCGAAAAGACCATCGGCTTGTAGCCGAAAAGGGGCTTGCGGCAGAAGGCGGCGAGCACATCGGAAACCATGCCCATCGCCGGCAGGATCATGATGTAGACCGCCGGGTGGGAGTAGAACCAGAACAGATGCTGCCAAAGCAGAGGTTGGCCGCCGCCGGTGCCCGTGTGCCAGTTGCCAAACGACAGCCCCGCGGGGGGAAGGAAAAAGACGGTGCCCACGGTCTTGTCCAGCAGTTGCATGAACAAGGCGACGGTCAGCACGGGCAGCGCCAGCGCCTGAAGCACGGCGGTGATGAACATGCCCCAGACGGTCAGCGGCATGCGCATCAAGGTCATGCCGGGAGCGCGGCAGTTGAGAATCGTGGTAATGTAATTGACCGAACCCATCATCGAGGAGATGCCGCTGAAGATCAGGGCCAACAACCAGAAAACCTGCCCCTGGCCCGACTGACCGGCCGCCGGGCTATCCCAGCGCTTCATGATTTTTTCGACCAGGCCCGGTTCCTTGGGGGCGTCGGCGGCTTTTTTCTCAGGTGATTTTTCGGCATTTTGCTCGGCAGTCGCCTTCTTGGCGGCATCCCAGCCTGCATCGGCCACCGGTTCGGGTTGGGCGGCGCTCGAAAGTGTGGGGTAAGCGGTCCAACCGGATCCGGCGGCGCCGCCATCGACAAAGAAGCTCGCGATGAGGAAAACGAAACCTGGCCAGAGCACCCAGTAGGAAAGCATGTTGAGCCGGGGGAAGGCCATGTCCTTGGCCCCGATCATGAGCGGGATCAGGAAGTTGCCAAAGGCTCCCCCGAGCCACGGCACGATCACGAAGAAGATCATGACGGTGGCATGCATCGTGAAGAGCATGGTGTAAAACTCAGGGGACATCCTCGTTCCCCAGGAAGAGGGGATCGATTCTGCTAGCTGAGGAAACCATTGGGCAAAGAGCGGCATCGCCTGATTGGGCCAGCCCAATTGCAAACGCACACCGAGAGCAAGCAATCCGCCCAATAGCCAAAAAATCAGGCCGGAAAACAGAAACTGAATGCCGATGGTTTTGTGATCGAGCGAGAAAACAAACCGGGAGAAAAACCCGGTCGGGCCGTGGTCATGACCTGAGAGACCGTGACCTGCGTGCGACGAGTCGTCCGCGCCGTTTGTGGGTGCCGTGGATTTCAATGGATCGCTCATGGATTCGCGGAATCCTCTGCCGTCTGGTTTCCGATCGAACTCCCCGACTCGTTTTCGACCGGATCGCTTGTTCTGCCTCGCGCCGATTGGGGGGCTGCATCAGCGACCGCAATCGCGGGCCGGCCTGGCATCGCGCTCCGGCTGGAGTTCCCAGTCGTTTCGGTGGCTGCACGCGCGCGCGATTTCTGCCGGGCGTTTTCCAGCCAGGCCAGAAAACTGGCCTTGTCCGGGTGGACGAACACCTTGCCCCGCATGCGGTAATGGTTGCCGCCGCATAATTCGGCGCAAACCAACTCCCAGGTCTTGGGTTGTTCGCCCGGTACAAGTGTCCCTTTTTGAGGATCGAAGCGCACATTGGAAAGGCGCGGCTCGAAGCGCACGGGGATCGTTTTGCCTGGCAGGGTGTCTTGCTTGACGCGCAGGGCCGGAACGAAAAAGGAGTGAATGACATCGGTCGTCTTCAAAAGGAGCTGGACCTGCGCCCCTTTCCAGACATGAAGCTCGTCGGCCAGCACGATGTCGGTGGGATTGCCGTCTTCTGACCAGTGCCGAATCTCGTTGACCGCAATCGTGGCGACCGGGTAGCGGAAATGCCAGTCCCATTGCCGGGCCGTGACGAGAATGACCTGGTCCGGGTCGCTTGCCTTGGCGTCCGATCCGATGGGAAATGAAGCTGGCAAGCCCTGGTACTTGGTCGACTTCCAGACCGGAAAGGAAACCGCGGTGATGACGACCAGTCCCGCCAGGGGCCCGACCGTCCAGAGGATTTCCACCACGTGGCTGCCGTGCACCGGATTCGCCAAACCGGCGCGGTTTGAGGAAAAGCGCCAAAGAGCCACCACCAAAATGAGCTGAGTGGCGACATAGAAAAAGGCGCACAGGCCGCCGATGAAATAAAAGAGCCAATCAATCTGGACGGCCTGGGTGGAAGCGGCATCGGGCAGCCACCAATCGGTGGTGAAGTAGGCGGCAACCACCAGACCCAGGCACGCCAGGTTGACGGTTGCAAAAAGCAGACTCCAGAAACGATGCATGAACCGAGGCTCCTCGTCAGCCGCCGCTGCTTATTGATGTTTGGGTTTCTCGGAAGACGCTGCCGGGGCGAGTCTTCCGGATTTGCCATAGATCGCTTCGCGGACTTCCGGAGGCAGTTTCGCCGGATAAGGGGCGTTCTCGATGAAATTGATCAGGTCCCAGATCTTCTTGTCCTCGTCACCGCCGGTAATCGTGACCGCGGGCATCTTGCTTGGGGGGATGCCGCGCTTCATGCGCCAGTAGAGATCGATCGGCCGCCTGCCGCCCTTAAAGATTCCGGAGGTGAGGTTGGAAGGCCGGCTGACGGAACCCCACTCGTCATATTGCCAGGGGGAGCTGCGGCCGTAATCGACATGGCAGCTGACACAGCCCAGGGCATCGGGCGCCTGGCTGCTGAAGAGGCGGTGGCCTCGTTTGATCGATTCGGGCAGGTCCTCGTCCTTGTAGGGATATTCGGGAGCTTGCAAAATCGACTTTTCGGCAAGCGCATACTGACTCAAAATCTCTTTGAGGTACTTGGGGACAAATACAGATAACTTTTCCTGGTCTTTGCTCACTTCTTCGTCGGGTAGGAAGTTCTCAAAAAGGAAAACGATCTGCGACTTCGGTTTGAGCAAGGTGCGCAGGATCGTGAATTCCATTTCGCCGCGAATGCTCAGGTGAATGACATACGAGGCGATCGCTTGCAGCTCTTCTTCGGCGAGCAGGCCGAACGCCGGCATGGAAGTTCCGTGCACGCCGACCTTGAACGTGCGCACCAGGTCGTCACGGCTGGGCCGGTTCAAGTTGCGCGCGGTCGAGGTGCTCAGGAATTTGAATTTCCCCTGGCGAAAATCGCGCGGAGCTGGGTGCACCCAAATGCCGCTGGCGCCACGGCCATCTCCGGCCAGGCCATGGCACTGCAGGCAATGGCGCCGATAAGCCATGCTGCCAAGCTCCAGGGTTTTTGGATCGAGGTTCAAGGCGTTGGCGGCGCTTTCGAGGCCATCCTTGCTGGCGCCGACCCTGGGGAAAGCAGGCGTGCCAAAATGCTCTTTGAGCAATTCGTTCAGTTCGGCGCGCCAGGGATCTTGATTGGCGGCCGGGTCGAGGATTTTCCCCCCAACCAGGGCCAGGTCGGCAATGCTCTTTTCGAAGGCGCCCGGCGCCGACAGGTTATTGGGAGAAAGCTTGGGAGTTTCGTCGACGATCAGGTCGGTGCGCGCGGGGTAGTCCAGATCTTCGGGATAGCCTTCGCGATCGGCGCAAGAGGTCGAAAGGAAGGGCAGCAGCACAAAGGGGACGAAGGAAACGAGAGCCCATGATCCCCATTTGCGGACAGAACCCGTTTTTTGGCGGTTGCGGCTCGCGAGGGGATTCGGCATGGGTGAACTATCGTTAACCGATTTCATCATTAGGGAAGAAATCTAAATTCAGGAAATTCTGGAATTCGAATCGCCAGACCCGAGGCCAGAAGCTGGTCGGGTCACGCGCTCAATTTCAGTTAACGGGCAAAACCCGTACCACGATCTTCTCATCTCACCAGTTTACATAAATCCTTTGATAAGGCGAAGATCCAAACCTGTCGCGACGCGTGAGAAAATCACTTATCTGCCAGATCTTCTTGCATTTGCGAAACCCCCGCGCGGGATTCTTTGAAGTTGGAGAGGCGGACTAGTTAGGAAGAATTTCCCGTTTGGCGACGCGCACGGCGCAACTGGCGGCGGCATTGCCCAGCCAGGCATCCCAGGCGCCGTGGTCGGTGCCATCGACGCCTTGTTCGCGGGCTTTTTGTTGCAAATGGACCTGCAAATCCTCGAAAAAGGCGCAATCGAGCAAGGCCATTTCCTTGGTCAGCCGGGAATGCAGCACCCGGTACACAAGTTTCCAGTCGTCGAGCCCATAGCTTGCCCAATTCATCGCCTGACTCCTTACCTCAAGTGGGAGAACCTAATCATAGAGGTAGACCGGTGGTGCTCTGAGAGGGAAATAGCGTGCGGATCTTATTGACCAACGACGACGGGATAGGGGCGCCCGGATTGCTTGCCCTCGAACGGGGCGCCGCTCCTTTCGGACGGACGACCACGATTGCGCCGCTCGAAGCCCATTCGGGCTGTGGCCATAAGGTCACGACGCATGCGCCACTCTTGCTCAGCCGTTCGCAAGCGGAATATTCGTATGGCTTGAATGGCACGCCGGCCGATTGCGTGCGCATTGCCTTGCATGAGCTTGGCCGGTTTGATCTTGTGCTATCAGGCATCAATGCCGGCGGCAACTTGGGCGCCGATGTTTATATCTCGGGTACGGTGGCGGCGGCGCGCGAGGCGGCCTATCACGGAATTCCCGCCGTGGCCTTCTCGCATTACAAGCGAAGGGAAAGCGATTTTCAGTGGGCGCGCGCCTCGCAATGGGTGCCCACCATCCTTGAGTGGATTCAGAAACAGCCGAAGATCGCGGGCACTTTCTGGAACGTCAATTTCCCGCACCTCGATGAAGGACAGCCCGACCCCGAATCGGTGCTATGCCCGGTAGGCAAGCATCCGCTTCCTCTGGAATTCGTCAAATCGGAGGAAGGCTGGATCTACAGCGGGATTTATCACCAACGGTTGCGCGATGAGGCCTGCGATATCGCCACCTGTTTCGGGGGCAAAATCGCTATCAGCCGCATCGAACTGTAAGTTCCATGCGGCTGAAGGGGTTAGATCGGAATTCGGTGACAGCCGAAAGCGCCGCTTAGGCGAAAGAGGACATGACCAGCGCCGCGTTTTGGCCGCCAAAGCCGAAGCTGGTCGAAATGCCCTTGCGCACCTTGATGGCGCGGGCATTGTTGGGGACATAATCGAGATCGCAGCCGGGGTCCTTTTCCGTTTGATTGATCGTGGGCGGCACTTCGCCCGTGCTCAGGCTCATGGCCAGGGCGACCGCTTCCACCGCGCCCGCGGCGCCGATCAAATGGCCGATCATCGACTTGATCGAAGACAGCGGAACCTTGGTGGCGCGTTCGCCGAAGATCTTCTTGATGGCCATCGTTTCCATCAGGTCGTTGAGCCGGGTGCTCGTACCGTGAGCGTTGATGTAGCCGATTTCCGAAGCGTCCGTCTGGGCTTCCTTGAGCGCCCAGTTGATCGCTCGAACCGCGCCCTTGGCATCGGGATCGGGTTTGGTCACCGAATAGGCGTCGAAGCTGGTGCCCATCCCAAGCACTTCGGCATAGATGCGCGCGCCGCGCGCCTGGGCATGTTCGAGTTCTTCCAGAAAGAGCACGCCGGCGCCTTCGCCCAGAACGAAGCCGTTTCGTTGATTGTCGAAGGGCCGCGACACTTCCTGAGGATCGCGGGTGGCGGGGCTCAAGGCGCCGAGAGCGCTATAAGCAAGCATGAGCAAGGGATCGAGGCGGCTGTCGGAACCTCCCGCGAGCATGATGTCGGCATCGCCACGGGAGATTAGCCGGAAGGCTTCGCCCACGGCCTGGGTGCCGGCGGCGCAAGCGGTTGTGATCGTGCTATTGGGCCCCTGGGCGTTATGCACCATGGAAATATGGGCCGCGAGCATGTTGGGCAGGTATTTGAGAATCCACAAGGGGGCCAATTTGCCGAACCCTTGCTGGCCCAGGTTGTTCGAGAAGTTCGGATCTTCGTTATGGAAGGCCTCGCACAAAAGCGGGCTGATTTCCCCAAGGTCGACCGGAACCATTCCCGAACCCATGACGACGCCAAATCGTTCGGGATCGACTTTTTCTAAGTTGAGCTCGGAGTCTGCCACGGCAAGTGTCGAGGCAACCACGCCGAATCGAGCGGCGCGCCCCATGATCTTGACGCTTTTGCGGTGCTCGGGCGGCATGTACTTGGGAAAATCGATGTCGGGCACCTGACCTGCGACGCGCACCGGGTGCTTGGATGCGTCGAAGCAGGTAATGGGCCGAACGCCGCTCTTTCCGGTGATGCACGCATCCCAGAAGTCGGTTTTGCCGACGCCATTGGGGGCAACAACGCCCAAACCGGTAACGACGACACGCCTCATGGTATTACCACATCTGAGCATCCCATAATGCCCAGCCCCCTTTGCAGGATAACTTTTTACAACTAACCCAGATTATCCAATCGTCTTGGCCGACTTTCAATTCTTTTGGCACTGTTTTTGACCGGAATTACTAAGAAAAATCGGTAGAAACGGAATTCGGTCCTCTTTCCCCCGCATTTCCAAAAACTTTGTCTCAAGTCGCCTTCAACACAGGTGCCGACATGTCCGTCCCATCTTTTTCCAAATCCGATATCAATGCCTTTTTTGGTCTTTCGCTCGATAACCTCGCCGTCTTGATTCTGCTGTTGGGATTGATCACGGGCACGCAATCTCTGGATGAACAAAAGTCCACCGGAAGATTTGTCTTCTCGCCCGAGTTCGTCGTATCCCACATGATTCCAGGGACCGCGCTCGGCGTCCTGGTTGGAGATTTGGTCTACTCCATCATGGCTCTCAGATTAGCGCGGAGGCTGGGCCGGCCGGTCACGGCGATGCCTTTGGGGCTGGACACCCCCAGCACATTCGGAGTCGCTTTCCTAATTCTCCTTCCGGCCCTGGCCAAGGGGCATGAGTTCTTCCCCGGCGACCCGGATCGGGCACAGCATTTTGCCTGGCATGTCGGACTGGTCGTGCTCGTCATCACCGGAGTCATCAAGCTTCTACTGGCCCCATTCGGTAATCTCGTCCGCCGCCTCATCCCGCGCGCCAGCCTGCTCGGTTCACTCAGCGGCGTCGCCCTGGCCCTAATCGCCTTTCTTCCCCTGATCAATGACGGGATCGCTTCCAATCCCTTGATCGGCATGGTGACCCTCGGTCTCATGGTGGGAGCCCTCGTTGCGAACTTGCAGATCTTGAAAATGCCGGGAGTGCTGGGCGCGGTGCTGGTGGGGTGCCTCTTGACGGCCATCGCCAGCCTATTTGCAAATGTCGTGCCGCTTGCCCCTGGTTTCAACACGCGGCCTGTCGAAGTGCACTGGACCGGCATCCCCTGGGTCTGGAACTCTCTGGAAGGCTCATATCTGAAGGATGTTCTTGCGCTCGCGCTGGAACGCCTGCCGGTCATTTTCCCCTTCGCACTGGCCACCATCGTTGGCGGCATCGACTGCACCGAAAGCGCGGCGGCGGTCGGCGATGAGTACGACACCCGCCAGGTCCTGTTCACCGAGGCGGCCGCCAGCCTGGTCGCCGGGATCTTCGGCGGGGTGATCCAAACGACCCCTTATATTGGACAGCCTGCTTACAAGAAGATGGGCGGCCGGGTCGGCTACACCCTCGCGACGGCTCTGTTCATCGGCATCGCCGGCTGCACCGGCCTGTTCTATCTGCTCGAATATGTGCCCAACTACTGCCTCTACCCCATTCTCGTCTACGTGGGGGTCGAGATCACCGCATCCAGTTTCTTGACGACCAACCCCAGACACCTCGCCGCCGTCGCCTTGGCCTTGCTGCCGGCACTTGCCTACTTGATGACCTTGGGACTGAAGACCGCGTTTGCCGTGGACCTGCCGAAGACGGCGCGGGGCATCGAGTTTTTGCAAACGCTTCGCTGCGTGGGCAACGGCTTCCTCTTGAGCTCGATCCTCTGGTCGGCCATTTTGGTCATGGTGCTTGACAGAAGATTGTTGGCGGGGGCGATTTTCTGCCTGATTGCCGCGGTCTTTTCGTTTTTTGGTCTCATTCACTCGCCCTTGGCCGATGAACATGTCGGTTTTCCCTGGACGATCATGGGCCAGGTCGAACCGGCCTTTCGCGACGCCATGCGTTACCAAACGCCCTGGCACTGGATGGGGGCCTATCTTCTACTTGCGGCGATTTTTGGCGTCTGGCGGTTGATGGGTCCCAAAGCCCTGGAAGAGTCGAACGATTACGCCGGTTCGCCGGCTCAGCCCCATTGAAGATCTGGGAAGGTTGTTGCCGCGAGTTTTGAGCCGCGACGATTTGGCCGTCTCGTGGGAGCCGGCCAGCATGTTCATGGGCAGCGCGGTGCGCCCCCCCGAAAGGGCGCGAAATCTCTCAATAGGAGTTTGGGAAGACTGTTCCTGATGTTGGGGTTGGGAAACAATGGGATACAGGGTTGATGGAAAGGTTCACCATCCACCGGCCAATCCCGTGGCATAGTTTCATGGTGTGTTCCGGGATGGAGCCGAACGCCTTCGTTTCAGGTTTTTCGCCAAGAGGGTGCCATGGGCCTGATTTTCCGACCCAAAGCGATTGCCCGGTGCATTTGCTTACTTCTCTTGCCGGTGACGGTAGGAACCGTTGTCGGTCAGACCCTTGAGCCCGTAGCTCCTGCCAAGGAGTCCCCATTACGAGGTGGGGCGACGCCCGGCGGGGCGACGCCCCTTCCCGGCAATTCGATTTTTCCGCAGGGACTACCGGCGCAACCCATCCTTGGTCGGTCTTTGTTTGCGCCGGCGATTGGCGATTCGGAACAGTCCAACGCTCAAGGGGAGCCGATCCCCGCGGTATCGCCTGCTCCAGTCGCCTCGGTGCTTCCAAGCTGGCCGCTGGCGTCGCTTCTGCCCCCGAAGGTCCGGGTTTACATTCACTACAAGATCATGGCGGACCGGCTGGGCCGCGTCGTGCTTTACCGTCAATTCATGGCGGCACTGGCCAAAGCGGGCTTTGAGCGCGACCTGGAAGACGATCCCGATCCCAGCGAACCGGAAAATCAAAATCACGTTCTTCTTACCGGCACCATTCCGTCCGCGTCGCTCATTCAATTCGCCAACCTGTCCGCGGTGCGCTCGGTATTGCTGACACCGGTCGAGTTCGACTTGAACAAAGCCGGTGAGCGCCCGGTACGCGTGGAAATGATGTTGGGCCGCGGCAGCACCCGGGTACTCGCCGATATTTCGCCTTCCACGCACAAGACGCTTGACGCCATGGGCTTCAAGGAATCGGTCATTTATGACACCTACCGGGGCACCCGCTTGCTCGGCAGCCTGCCGGCCAATCAATTGCTGAATGTCGGAACGGCTCTGGGCCTGCCGATCGGCGTGCGTGCGGTGAACCCGCCATTTCAGCCGGTCTTGGCGGTGTGGGTCGAACCGCTTGGCCAGTTGCCGACTCCCGCCGCGAAGGCGCCGGAAGCCCCCGCCGGGTTTTCCAAGGTGGCGCCGGACCTACGCAAGCCTCTTGCCGAGGCAGGCAAGCTTTTCCGTGTCGAGCTTTTGTTCGATCGTCCGTTTGCCTCCCAGGCCGCGGCGATGGAAGGGTTGGCGAAGATGTCGCCTAACTTGGTTTTCGAAGCGCTGTTGGGAAGCGCCGTCACCGTGGTGGGTAGCTCGGAAGATTTGCGGGCGCTCGCCAACGACCCTCAAATCAATGCGATTCGGCCCGGTCCGGTCGCTCACGCGGGGAACTATGCCGCCAAGGACGATGCGGCCTGGAACCCCTTGCGCAATTCCCCATTGGGCTCCAATGGCCCCGTCGCGATCAACGGGAAGATCCTGCGCGAAAGCGTTGCCATCATCGACTCCGACTTTCGCATGGCCGAAGCCTTGCCCGCCTGGAAAGAGGGGAAGGTGCAACTGCTCGACCTGACCCGCGAACGGGATACCAAGTTGCAAGCTGACCCCTATTCCGGGCCGGTCAACGAAATGGGCCGCGGATCGCTGTTCGCCAAAAAACTTCTCGAACAGCAACCGGCGGTGCGCCTGGTGCTCATTCGCATTGACCCCTCGGTGCCGGCGATGATTCAGCGGGTGGCCAGGGCGATCCAGGGAGACAATGTCCTGACCGACGAGCTGATGGCGCGAAGGCTCAATGAAATTCGCAACGACCGCCTGCTCCTGACCGAGGAGCGAGAGATTCTGGAAAGAGACTGGAAAGACCACGGAGACGACTTCGGCGAGGAACCCGAGGCCCTGCGCAAACGAGAGGAATATCGCAAGAAGATCGCCGCGATGCGCGACAAGGAACAGGTCCATCATCAACGGCTACAGCGGTATTTGACCCATCAAAAAACCTTGCAAGACCTGAAGGCGGTCCGACTCGTTCTTTGCCCACTGGTCTGGAACGAGGGGTTGCCGCGCGACGGAGCGAGCGCTCTGAGCCGCTGGTTTGACGACCGCCCGTTTCGTAGCGCCCTGTGGGTGCAATCGGCCGGCGATCGCCAGGGGCAGACCTGGGCCGGCATGTTCCGCGACCGGGATAAGAACGGGGTGATGGAGTGGCTTCCCCTCGAACGGGGACAGGACCCGTTCCCCGCGGAAGGGCTGGCGATCCTTTGGAAACAAGCGGACGGGGGCAAGGTTGTGCAAGAGCTTCCCGCCGGGACCAGGATCCGGACGACCGTGCAATGGCGCGAGCTGCGAGACCCGTCTCATTCCCGCGCCGATCGCAATTCGGGGCGCACCCCCATCGCCGATTTGCGCATTCGGCTGGTCCGGTTGGAGGGGGTTCCTGGAAACGGCGATGCCCGGTTGGCCGAACGGGTCACCGTGTCGCAGCCGGTCGGACCGGCCTTGCTCATCGATCACAACGAGCAGTCGGCGGTGTTTGAGTCCTCGGCCGATCTCGACATCACGCAAGCGGGCCGCTACGAAGTGAGACTCGAAGGTCAGATCCCCGATTCGATCCTGCCGCCCGCGGCGCCGCAGCTTCCGATCAACCGCATTCGCTCGGAAATCCATCCGGTGATCTGGTTGCGTTCGATCGGACAGGGGGGGATGGCGGTGTTCCCGCAAACGGGGGACAAACCGGTCGTGGGAGTGCCGGGCGACGCGCAGCAGGTCCTTTCGGTGATTTCGGTGGACGGAGCGGGGCAGTTTCCCCTGGCCTGGGATCCATCGAACCTGATCGAGCGTTCCGACCGCAAACCCGACTTGATCCTGCAGGGGGCGGGAAAAAATGGAACCGACGCGGTTTTCGGTGCCGCCGCGGCGATTTTACCCCTCATTCATCCCGATCAAGATGTCCGTTTTTGGAAGCGGACGCCTGCATTGCCCGGAGGGCTGACTCGATCCCTGGAAAGTCCCCCCGCGCCTGAGTGAAATTGACGAAGGCGATTGGAATTCAAGCATTTGAGTGGTAGTCTACACAGAATGGCATTCTCTTTGAAACCCGTCATTCAAGCCCGGTTTTGGTTGGAAAATCTTTGTGAAGGCAATCATAAGCGATATCCACGGCAATCTTGAAGCGCTGGCCGCGGTGCTTGAAGATATCAAGGGGCAAGGCGCAGACGAGCTGTACTGTCTCGGCGATGTCGTGGGATATGGTCCCAATCCGCGCGAATGCGTCGACCTGGTCCGCAATTTCAAGCTGATTCTCCTGGGCAACCATGACAACGCGGCCATCTTTGACCCCGAGGGGTTCAATCCGGCGGCGGAGCGGGCCATCTTTTGGACCCGCGACCAGCTGGAGCGATCTTTCGAGACCCCGGCCAAGCGCCAGGATCGGCTCGACTTTTTGACGGAGCGGCCGAAGCTTCTGCGTGAAGATCCTTATTTGTTTGTGCATGGGTCGGCGCGCAACCCGCTCAACGAATATGTTTTTCCCGACGATGTCTACAACCAGCGTAAGATGGATATGATCTTTACGCGGATCCCGAAATATTGCTTCCAGGGGCACACGCATGTGCCGGGGATCTTCATTCAGGTCGATGCGAATAACTATCAGTTTCGCAGCCCCGAAGAAATCGATCACACCTTCTTCCCTGAAGAAAACAAGATCATGTGCAATGTCGGTTCGGTCGGTCAGCCGCGGGACCAGGATCCGCGAGCTTGTTATGTTCTTTTGGACGATACCGGGCGCATCACCTACCGCCGGGTTCCCTATGATGTCGAAACGACCGTGAAAAAAATCCTGGCGATTCCCGACCTGGACGATTTTCTCGGTTTGCGCCTGCGGCAAGGCAGGTAGCGAATTCGGTTGATGTTTACGTTTCCAGACTCACGGTTCGTCGGCAGACATGCGCGAAAAAAATAATTTTTGGACGTTTTTTTTAATCATCGGCTTTTTCCTTTTGTGGCTTCAGGCGGTCAATTATTTCGCGCCGCCACCCAAACCGCTCGACAAGGACAAGGCCGAAGAAGCGGCCCAGATCGAGAACAATCAAGCGGCTCAGGATAACAAGGAAGGCAGGCCAGGCAACGCGGCCGGTGTCGCGCCAACCCTTGCCAAAACCTTCCAGCCCTGGGATCGCACCAAATGGGTGACCCTGGGCAGCGGGGACAACAAGTCCGACTACCACATGGAAGTGCGGCTCGACCCCAATGGCGCCTGCGTGCGCAGCCTGGTCCTCAACAAGTTTCGCAAGTCCGATATCAACGGCTTTTTGGTCAAGGATGAAAACGGGGCCCCCTCGACGCTGGACCTGATCCCGCTTGACGAGACGACCCTGGCCGGGTCGTTTTTGCTCTATCACTTCCCCGGCGCCTCCAAGGATGAATACCCGGTCGAAACCCTGGGAAAAACCACCTGGTCCGTGGTTCCCGCGCCGACGGGCAAACCGGTCGAAGAGTTTTTCCGCGAAGGGGACAATGCCAAGGGTAGCCGCGTTACCTTCCGCACGAATCTCAAAGACATCCGCATCGAAAAGGTCTTCTCCATTTACGAAGGAGAGTACCACATCGGCCTTGAGGTGAACGTCTCGCGAGAGAGCCTGCCTGGCGACGGCAAACCCGTGGCGTTTCGCTACCAATTGACCGGAGCCCGCGGTTTGCCGATCGAAGGAGCCTGGTACACCACCATCTTCAAGAACAGCCTGATCGGCCACGAGGATGCCAAGGGCAATTTCGACCGAGACTATCAGGAAGGCCGTGCCTTGAGCGTTGGCCTGGGCGGCTACGAGGTCGAGCCTTCCAATCGAGCGATTCGTTATGCGGCCGTGGCGGTTCAATATTTCACCTCCGCGATCGCCCTGGATAATCGATTCAAACAAGAATCGGGCATCATCAAGCGCGCCCGTCCGACCGTCGATGTCGCCGTCTTCAAGGGGCATCTGCGCCGCAAGGAAAACGGCTCGATCCAGGTGTTGTCGGAAAATAAGAATTCGCCCCAGACCTTCTTGCTTGCCCCCACCGAAGCGGTGAAGGCGAAGGCCGCCGAGTTAAGGCCAAGTGATCCGGTGGCATTTCGCTATATTTGGGAACCCGACTATGATTCGGGCTCGTTTCGTTATGTCATCGTCGACTTCTTGGATCCGGTCAAAACCCAGCCGCTCTTCCTCGACGATGTGACGATGCGGGTTTCCACCACCCCGGTCGAATTGAAGCCGGGCGATTCGATCAAGCATCGCTTTGTCCTCTATCACGGCCCGGCCAAGCCTTCGCAGATCCGTTATGCCGGCGGCGCGCACAAGGTCGATCAGAAGCTGATCGACTGGTACAGCGACCAGCTCATGCTTTCGACCATCGTCGATTACCCCTCGGCTGTCGGAAAGTGGTTCCTGGGACTTTCCTGGGTCGTCATCTTCTTCACGAACAAGCTTCACTGGGTTTTGGCGGCGATGAGTACCGTCGTGCCGAGTCTGGGTCTTTGCATCATTCTTTTGACCGTGATGGTGCGCGGGTTGATGTTCCCTGTCAGTCGCAAGCAAGCGCTGATGAGCATCAAGATGCAACAACTGGCGCCGGAATTGAAGGAAATTCAAGCCAAGCACAAGGGAGATCCCCAGGCGCTCTCGCGCGCCCAGATGGCACTCTACCGAAAATACAACATCAATCCGCTGGGGAGTTGTTGGGTCATCTTGTTGCAGATGCCTATTTTTATGGGGCTTTATTTCGCGCTGCAGGAGAGCATTATTTTCCGGCTGGAGCCGTTCTGGCCCACCTGGATTCACAACCTGACCTCGCCCGATGCGATGTTCTGGTGGGGAGACAATATCCCCTACATCAGCCGGCCGATGGACTATGGATCGTTTCTGTATTTTGGGCCGTCATTCAACCTGTTGCCGATCTTCGCGGTGGCCTTCATGGCGCTACAGCAAAAGTGGCTCATGCCGCCTCCGACCACGGAGGAGCAGGAGGTGCAGCAGAAAATGACCATGGTCATGACCTGCGTCATGGGGCTCATGTTTTACAAGGTGGCGGCGGGGATGTGTATGTACTTCATCGCCAGCAGTGTCTGGACCCTTGCCGAAAGGCAGTTATTGCCCAAGAAAAGCACGGCCATGAATCCCGTTCCCGAATTGGAACCGGTGCCGGCGCCAGCCAAAGCGGTCGTGCGCGACGAACCAAGCCGCCGTAAGAACAGCCGCATGGTCAAGGAAGCGCCGCCAGCGCTGACCGGCTGGGCCAAAACCATGGACAATTTCAAAAAGTGGTTTGAAGACCTGCAAAAGCGAGCGAGCAAATAGCAAGCAAATAGAAAGCAAATAGCGAGAAGATCGCTGGCAAGCAGTCGGGTCGGAGAATGCCATGCTTTCAGGTCTTGGCTCCTGGAACCCGGAGGATACGATCGTCGCCCTGGCCACCCCGGCCGTACCGAGCGAAAGGGCGATTGTGCGGTTGAGCGGCGCGCGCTCGCACGGCGTGCTATTCAAGCTGTTTCAACCGGACCTCTCCTCTGATTTTTCCATTTCTTCTCTTCCGGTAACGAAGCGCACCTGGGTCGAAGGGGTGTTGCCCCTTGCTTCGTGGCCTGAACGAAATTTGGCCGGCGCCGTGCCCGCGGCGGCGCATCTGTGGCCGGCTGGCCGTGGGTTCACCAAGCAAGAAAGCGCCGAACTGCACCTGAGCGGATCGATGCCGCTTGTGGAAATTGTCATCGAAGAGGCGATTCGCGCCGGCGCGCGGTTGGCCCGCCCTGGCGAATTCAGCATGCGCGCCTTCCTGGCCGGCCAGATCGATCTGTCTCAGGCCGAAGCGATCGTTGGGCTGGCGGCGGCGCGCACCCCTTTGGAATTGCGCTTCGCCATGGAACGGATGGCGGGCGGCATCCGGCATCCGGTCGAAGAACTGTCGTCGGATCTCTTGAACTTGCTTGCCGACCTCGAGGCGGGGCTCGATTTCGTTGACGAGGACATTTCGTTCGTCGACGCGTCGGCGCTCTTGCTGCGCCTGGGCGCGGGCATTGCCAAGGCGCGCAATCTTAGACGGCGGATGGTGGAAAAAGACGCGAACATGGTGCGTCCGATGGTCGCACTCGCCGGCCCTCCCAACGCGGGCAAAAGCACGCTATTCAACCTTTTGACCACGGGTGAATATGCGAATGCCGCCACTCGCGCGAGCGCTCGGCATGCCGGAAAGCCAAACTCCTTCCAGGCGATTGTGTCCGACGCGCCCGGCACGACGCGCGACTGGCTGGTCGCGCCTGGCAGGTTGCCGGGGGGCACCGAAGTCGACTGGGTCGACACGGCCGGACTGGGTGGTGACAGCGTCGATGAGCTCGATGCCAGGGCCCGCGGCATCACGATGGCGCTTTTGCCCAAGGTCGATCTGGTGATTGTCTGCCGGCCGGCCATCGTCCAAGGCGCCGAGAGGATCGACCAGCATGATCGTTCCTGGGAGGAAACGGTTGGCCTGCCCGGCGAAGTGCCCGCGCTGAGGATCGTGACGCGCGCCGACGAAGCGGAGCACGAGCCATCTCCCGATTCCCCTGCAATTTCGGCACTCAAGCGATCCGGAATTTCTGAGTTTTTAAGCGATGTGGAGAGCCAACTCCAATCCCGAGGCCTGGAAAGGCTGCCTCCCCTGGCACGCTGCCAGGCGCATTTCGAGATTGCCGAGGCCAGTCTGAGGCGAGCGCACGAGCATGCGCTCGACGGCGAAGATACCGAAGTGGTCGCCCTCGAATTGCGCGCCGCCCTCGATGCTTTGGGAGAGATGACCGGGAAGCTATTTACCGATGATCTGCTGGATCGGGTGTTTACTCGGTTTTGTATCGGGAAGTAAGGTTCGGGTTTACTCATCATTTTTAACAGTCGAAACTGCCATGCCTCTCTGGATAGAACTCCCTTTGCAGGTGCAACCGAAACCGACGGTTTACGCGTCTGGTAATACAAAAGGTCTCATAAAAATCTTTCAAAAAAACTCGAGTTTTTCTCCTTAAAATTTCGTAATGTTCAGTTTGGGTAAATTAGGTTGTGGTTGGGGAGGATTTGGCAGTTCAATCGACTTGGTAACGATATCTCCTGCTAAGCAGGCGAGTCCAAACTTCTTTAGAATTCTTAAGCGGTCTTAAGCGCACTTTCCGGCAACATGATGCAAGCAATAAAACTTAGCTTTCCGTCAGGAATTGGGTCCGGCAGCTATTGCACATGGTGACATGTTTGACTAGATTTTGGGAAGTCGTTACCGGTTACTAATCCAACTCTCACCATGCGATGATGTAACAAACCCGGTAAACTCCTACGACCTAGACCATCAAAGATTCAGCGAGTCGCTTTCTCATTTTTTGTTGATTTCATTCATTGATCGAATGAACCCAGGAGGTCCCCATGCCCGTTTCTGCCGTCTTGTCACGCTTTTTTCGCAAGTTTTCTCTTCCTCATGGCAAGCAATTTGCAAAGCTGCGTTTAGAAGGGCTTGAAGATCGCCAAGTGATGGACCACTCTCTTTTCGCCATCGGATCGCCCGCCGGCGAAGTATCGCTTGTGAAGATTATTGATCGCGACACTGGCGACACAATCAACGAGTTTCAGCCTTACGCATCTAACTTTACCGGCGGCGTAAATGTGACCATGGCGGACTTGTCGGGGGACTATACCCCCGATGTCATTGTGGCGACAGCGACGGGAGCGCCACATATTAAAGTTTTCGATGGCAAAACCGGTGAGTTGATTTCGAGTTTTTATGCCTTCGATTCCAGCTATGGCGGCGGCCTCAACATCGCGGCGGGCGATATCGGCAACGGCAGCGTCGGCATCGTCGCGGCGCGCAACGGCGGGGCCGGACCTGAAGTGCGGGTGTTTTCTCTAACCGGTGGCCTGGTCAAGAGTTTTAACGCCT